>Ga0098046_1000844_pt1 | contig 10818 bp, 23 predicted proteins | sample 11BtaG_FD_77067 | JGI IMG/M metagenome (GOLD analysis project Ga0098046, IMG submission 77067) | Marine viral communities from the Subarctic Pacific Ocean - 11B_ETSP_OMZ_AT15265_CsCl metaG | ecosystem: Environmental > Aquatic > Marine > Oceanic | place: Pacific Ocean | collected 2015-01-16
ATAGCCCTCCAATTCTTAGCTTTTGTGGTTTGTGTAGGAACACCGCCGACGTGAATCTTGTTAGCTACAAGATCGATGTCTTTCTTACGAAGCTTAAGTATTTCTGATTGGCGCATGCCTGTAAAAGCTGCAAATCCAATGATGTCACTTAAGTCTTCACGTTGAAATACATTAGTGGACACGTAGCGTAATTTAGTAACTTCGTCCTTGGTGTACCAAGTAACGCGACCTTCATCTTCTTTACGACGCCTAAATTTAGGGACGTTTTGAATTAAGCCATCAAATTCGCAGTGACGTAAGACAGTACTAACAGCCGACACAATGCGGTTGATAGTTGCATCTGACTTGCCTTCATCCTCAAGTTCAATAGAGACTTGAGCGATAACAGGTTGTGCAATCTTCTTAACTGGAAAAGAAGATCCACGCAGACGTGTGAAATGATTGCAATTGATTTGTGCAGCCTGCTTGCCATTGCCGTGTCTCCACGTATGGCGAGTAGTAAGCGTGTAATCAAGTGCCTGTTGCCAGGTTCTGATTTCAGTCATAGATGGTTTGCTTGATCATTCGGGCTAAGTCTTTGCCTAAAGACGTGAGCTTTAGGGTCTGACGACGTTTGTTAGTTGGGTCTACCTCCTTAGTGATAAGCCCTAAACCAACAGCACCACGTCCAACACGACCCTTTGATAAAAGATCAGTATTACGACTAGCTGATGCAGTTGTCATGTTGAGATCTTGTTCAAGTGCTTGCTTATGACAGCCATCATGTGAGGCCACATAAAAGAAAGTGCAAGCAGTTTGACCAGGCATTTCACGGTCTCTCAAGCGGAGAAGCTCGAACGCAAGGTGGATACGTTCCATCCGAGCATCTGTTACTTGAGTCCGTATCGGATCCAACGTTTAGGAGCGAAGTACTTCCAAACTCTAGCCGGAAGATACCCAAGTGGACTTGTACATCGAAGAAGGATTGCTTATCAATCCCAAGATAGAAGTTGCCAAAAGAAATGATTGTCACAAGTTGTGTGGGTGGCGTAAGCAATTGTAACTAAATTACTGATTATCATTCTCATTTTCAGCGTCACTTTCAATCAATAAATGTTTATGAACAATATCAATGGACCATTCACCTTGATACAGACCTGTCCGGCACTGTAAGGTATAGGCACAACACCTACACTTAAAACCAAAGCATTCCTTGCCAGCACGCTTATCTAATGCAATATTTTCATTAGCAAGCAAGTCACGGGCAAAGGAGCAGATTTCTGCACTTCCGTGGATGTGAGACCTTGACATCTCTTCTAAAGCTTGGGATAGCGTTAGATTCCACTTGGCTGCATACAGTTTTAAAACCCTGGCATCAGCATCAGTCAAAGTGACGACTACTCGTTTCATGCAGTAAGGGCATTGACAAAACTGTAAAGAGCTGCTGACCCTATTAGGGCAAGATGTGGGTAAATAAACTCAATAAAGTAATGTGTCATCTTTCACCTGTGCATCCATAATATTGAGAATTTCATCTCGATATGGGTGGTCAGCCAATAGATCATAGAGTGTGTCGCAATGAAAGTTAAAAGTCGAGAGGTTCATCGTCGATTGATCCTGGGAAAGGATGCGGGCCGACGTAATGCTGTGCTTCATGAGTGGTGACGCAGAGATCATGGGTTTTGAGTTTTGCAAACTTAAGTAGCTTTTTATCTGCACTTTTTGACTGCTTGTAAACGTATTCTTTAACCTTCTTGGTTTCTAGATGTGTTGCACGGATAATGCAGCACACGTCAGGCGGCAATTGCCAACCGAAAACTTTCCAGTCCATGAAGTCTAAAAAATCAAGATCTTCAAACAGTTCAGCCGGTGCGTCCTTGTATCGTTGCCAGTTATTTGGAAAATACTTTTTACGTTTCTTAGATCCATTCATCAACAATTCTCACATTAAGTAATTTACTATTACGGTCTTCTGATAATTCGAGGGCGCTATAAGCTGCGTCCATGGAATTACGAGCTAAAAGATACATCTTCTCACCACTAGATAGAGTGACTAGGTACTCATACGGTGATTGTGAAAGAGAATCATCCTGCCTTACGTTTGGTTCTGGTCCTTGGTGTGGCAATCGTGGGCTCCTTGGTTGTTGAATAGTTACGTTCCCTCATTTCCCTATAAATAGGTGCCCATTTATGATTGGGAAAGTGATGCAGCCAACAACTGATTGCATTCTTGATGAAGTAATCATCATCAAGCGAGATCTCGTTACTTGGTTGTTTTTCTGTGTTCATTTTGTTGAATGATACGTTGTAGTGCTTTGTATTTAGTTTTGAGATAGTTAATAAATGCTGGGCTCATTAGGACCAAAGACGAATGTAAAACTGATCATCTGGCCTTTTATACTTGTACGGATCAGTGCCGTAATAGTCACGCTCCTGTTGACGTTCATTCATGATTAGGCTTTGTTCTAAAAGGTAATCATTCATGCGGTCCATTTCTTGGTCAGTCATCACTTAACCTCAGGAAGTGAGACAACTGGAAAGATGCGGTAGTCATGCATCTGGAAGCGTTCCATATAATGCGTGAATAATTGGACAGCATCATTCCATGATCTGGGTTGATAAGTCTTTAGATCTTCCCAGCGGTTTCCGTTAAGTACTTGTACTGAGTACATTGTTTGGGTCCTTGGTGTTATGATTGTGAAAAGGCAAAAGTTATACTTAAATGAAGTCAGATGTTATAGCTAACTTGTTGTCAACGTAAGCATTAATATCTGGGGACAGGTTATGTTCCACCCAGAGATCAATTGAAATGCTTGGGCCATACAATAGGTTCAGGATTGCAAGCCTTGATACATGGTCATGAACAGTCACGATTCCCGTGGTGTGTTCAACAACAACCTCACCATTAAGTAAATCCGTTGTGACATTATTCACTGGGTGAGATGTCCCCATGACATTGGCCAGCGTGTGATATCCAAAAGGATTAAACATGGTGAAAATAAAAACAAAGAGAAGGGCTGTGAGGCCCTCATTAAGGGGCACTAAGGCCCCTAAAGGAGAGATTCAATATGCCTATGTGTACAGGTCAGGCAACGCCGTACCAACCATCATTTGTCATGGCAATATCATTGACATACCATATGAAATCTTTCTGACGTATGTAATCAGAATCAGAGCCAAATTCACTTAACAAGGCGCGTAGACGTGATCGTGTCGTGTTAGTACGCCAGCCAGCATGCCTAACTTTGATCCAGTCATCTCCGAGTTGAGCAATCTCATGACCATGTAAATACACATGGTGAGTGCCTTCTTTGTCCTTAATAACTGCAGTATTTGCAGTAGACCAGTGCTCACAATTGTTTTCAATTGCTTTGCACATCTGCTGTTCAAGTTTACGCATGATGATTTAGATGATTAGTGGATTAAGTGAGTGGTGTTAGTTGATGTGAGTGCCATAAACAGCAGCACAGAATTCGAGAACATGTTCGCGGTCTAGTGTGTCACCATCGCCCCAATGTTCTGATTGTTCTCTGTACGCTGTCGCGTGATAAGCCTGAGAATGTGTCATCGGTGGATACATCTCGTAAATACCATCAACTCCATAAAAACTAAGGCAATAGTTAACGAATTCAGAACGCGTGATCATGATTGAATGAAGCGATTAGGAGAAGAGAATGAAGCGATTAATAAGTGTTGACGTAGCTCCAAGCTGTTGATCGGCTGATCTGTTGAGCAATGGCAATCTGTTTGTATGTGTTGCCTAGTGATCTGAGGATCTTGGCCTCTTCAATGAGAAGAGAACGTGTGAGCAAGTGGACAGGTTGAAAGGGTTTAAAGGTTGGGAGCTGTTGGACGTGGTGACCTGCTAGTTCGTTGATGATCCAGCAGAGGCCCTCAGCTAAGACGAGGAGAGCAGCTATGAAGTGCTCTATAGGATGGTTGTTCATTGCAAGATTGAATAGGTTGCAAGCGATGCAGCGATGAAGGGAGTGCTGTCGCTTGATGTCAATGTATAGCCAGTTGTCCACTAAGGCAACGTGTCGAAGCAGCATGACTCGTGCAACATTGAACAAGATGTCAGTGATACCAACTGATCTCAGCGAACAGCTGCCATTCTTAAATAAATATTAAAAGTGCAAAACCCTTGGTATGACTGAGCCGCTACAGATTGGTGGAGATTAAGAGATGTAACAGCACGTCATGGTTACGGCAGCGTGCCACCCCAGTGCCGAGAGAGCCAAGTGTTTAATGCTGGATCCGATATCCAGCGCGGCAAAAATATCAAATAGGGAGCACAATGACCCCCCCATAGGGGTAAATTTGCGTCCCTGCACCTACGTATATGGCTTCAGAAAATTATGTCAAAATTCCTGAGCCGCCATGAATGCCTCATAGACCATCGGAAAGCATTGATAAATCAGTTCTTGACAGTAATCAGCAATAATCCTGTGTTCATGCTGTGTACCATTACCACATCGTAGCTGACAATAATGTAACCAAGACCTTAAAGTACCATTCATGTACAATTTAGTTTGGGAAGCCATAGGAAGTACATCTCTAGCACACTCTTTAGCAATACCTGAAGACAACATAGACTCATACAGTGTATTTGATTGAACAAACAGCTGTTGAATCTGTGAATCAAAGTAATCCACCATTGAAGGATTCAAGTCATCAATACTATTCTGTCTATTCTTAGTATCTTGACGCCTTAGCTCAGGCATTAAAGGTTTCTCTGTAACTTGAGCATAACGTTGGCTAAACTCTTGAAAAGAGAAAGACCTATGACGAATGATTTGAGCAGAGACACTACGTGTAGTAGATATTTCTACACACATGTTAACCATTTCAAAGGGAGACCAATGATTATGATCTATAAGGTATTTAATTAAACGAGCACTGTTCCCAGTGTTGTTTTGATTAGCAGGATTAGAGACTCTAGCCATGTAAGCTATCAAGTCATCACCACCTTGAGTTGAATGTACTAAACGTACAGAATGCATGTAATTTACTAGCTGTGTAATAAGGGATGATACGGATCATCATTAAGGGATGATTCAGATCATCATGTATTAAGTACTGGTCGAGCTCCAGCGAGACGCCTATTACTTAATTAATTAAATAAACTTGTGTCAGTGCTTACGGATTATCCATTCATCGGATAATAGTAAAGGGGTTGGATTGTCTCCTTTACCCCTCCAGAAGTTGGAGTCCACCCCTCCTCCTCCTGTATACATGTCCTATCGCACCTAAACCCAGTTGGGGACTGCAGTTTGGTCATTTCCTCTAGCTTGTTGTCTTTGGTCTTTATTTAGGCCTAAAACAAGGTGATTAGCTGAGCCTTGAGGGTCATCAATAGTGGATCTAAGCATGTCTAACCACTCTTCCTGTTTACGAGTATTAATCTGTTCTTGAGCGGATATAGCCATGCAGTCAGTGAAGTATTGGATACCTTGACTAAGACAATCAAGTCTATCGTCATGTTTAACGGCACCTTTTTCACGACACATACGGCTCATCTGATAGAAGAGCATGTAGAGGAGTCTAGATTCGGGTGGAGCATCTTTGTTGGAGTTGTAGTCCCAATCAATGACAGAGCGATCCACAACAAGCCTATGCTGATTAAGAACGGGTTCAAGAGTATCAATAATACGTTGTTCTTTACGGACTGTTGCCCGGACTTCTTCGACATCAATACCTTGTTTAGTTTGGACTAAGTGTTTTTTAAATAATTCAGCAACAATGCCATCACCGAAGTTAGTTTCGATAATGAGTTTAGTAACGTTGTACTTACGGCAACCTTTTAGAATGTCCAGAAGAGTGTTGTCTGAGTACCCTTCTCTGTAAGCACGCATTTCGTGCAAGTACAGGAAACCGTTGCGTTGGGAGATATACGCTGCTGCCGTTTCATCCGAGCCACGACCCGACGGGTCAACACTGCAGATTGTCTCTTGGTAGGTATCCCAGTCTCCTTGGAGCTGCATTGGACTGTAGAAATAATCTCCAGGTAATCCGACAGTCGGAGCATCCCTGATGATGTTTCTTGGGTCTGAGCACCAGATGATGGAATCGGGAGCAGTAGTGGGATTAACGCTAGTGACAATAAGGTCAGCCATTTTAAGGGGGAACTTTTCTGCGTCACTAAGTGAAGTATCGAGCATGAACTGAAGCATGAAGTTGCTTCGTCCCATTGCTGCTTCACGTTCAATAAGGTCTTCATCATTAAATCTATCTGGGTCAGTTACAGCCCATTTTTCAGAGCCAGTGTCTATATCTTCTTGTAATTGAGGAGCTATGAGACCCTCGTAATTGGACAGAGAGCGCGGGAAACGTGCTGGCCATATGAAAGGCCTATAGTTACGCTCTGCAAGCTTCCTGTAGACCGTAAAGACCGTCTGAGGAGTACCTAAGTACATAATACGGCTGTCATCCTTAGGGGTAAGAATAGACTCAGCTTCAGTGCATAATTGTAAAAGTTTCTCCCTCATCATTTCTGTCATCGAATTGCCAGGAACCTCAATATCGTCCAGAATCATTAAATCTGCACGACTACCAGTAAGCTGACCAGTAATTCCCACTGATTTAACAGAAGGAGCTTGGTGAGGGGAGCAATTAACATCAAAAGATATCCGACTCCAACGGGAGTCATCAGATTTAGGGCGCAAATGCACCAGCCATGGTGTTTCAATTATCAGTTTCTGTAAGAAGATTGACATATTGTCTGCACGTTCTTTAGATGCAGAGATGATCATGATTTTCTTTTCAGGATCTTTAAATAAGGTCCAAAGAACAAACGCACCAGTAATCCAAGATTTACCGATTCCTCGGAAGGCTTGAATCTGTAGACGTTTAGGACCGTTTTGCAGATAGTCTGCGATTGCGTATTGTGCGCGTGTTGGCGTAGGAAGTTCAAGTTGTCCCCACAGTGCTTGTAAGAACAACTTGAAATCATCTTGCAACGCCTCAAGGACGTTAGTCATATATGTTTAGTACATCATTAAAGTAGCTGGACGTGGTATTGATTGATCTTTAATAGATCTTTTAGCTTGCGGTATAAACTCTTTAATAACACTTTTGCCTGTAATACCTTCGAATACGCTGTCAGCAGTCATAGCTGCTTGAATATATTGACCAACTACAGGAATAAAACGTGCAGCACCTTTTTCAATTGCAAATTTACCAAGCCTTTTTACAGGATCAGTTGGGTCAAATTGGACATGTTTGCCAAATTTACCACCAGCATTTCTTGGCTGCCAAGTAGTTTCTCCTTTACGGGTGCCATGCCCGACCATTTCACCATCTTTTTTGGTGTGAGCATTGAAGGCACCGTTTGTACTACGCTTATAGGCAGTATTTCGTGAGTTGGACCTTTTACCAGTCCTTAGCGAGCGTTTAAAATCCTTAATATCTTCCAAAGGTGAGAAAGTATATCTATTGTCTACACCAGTTGCTTTATTACGAGAAGTGGGCAACTCATTAATCAATTGATTAACGGTAGCGTTTGATCCTAACGTTTGCAGCTTAGTATTAGGCACATTTGGTCTACTAAAACTACCATTAGATGTAAACGAGACTTCATGACCTTGAGGACCAGGAATCATATGACCCTGAATATTTGTGACAGGATTACGAATGGATAATGTTCCACCAATATTCTTAGGTTGATTAATCCGAAGACTTTCTAGAATCCTATTTGCTTCTATTGCGTCACGAGTTGGCATTTGGTCAGGAGGACGCATAAGGCTCATTAAAAGAGCCGCACGTTCCTCTGCTGACATGTTGTCTATGTTATTTTTACCCATCAAGAAATATGTGAGAGAATTAGTATTTCACGTAGTTGATTTTCACCAAAGGTTTGTCTCATCCAACTGAGCCAATGTTTACTTCCTTTATCCTGATTACATTGAGTACACGCTGGTACAACATTCGATGAAATGTCTTCGCCGCCCTTACTGCGAGGTAGCACGTGATCCAAAGTGAGTTGATGTTGTTCATAAGTTTGTCCGCAATAAACACATGTGCATCCAAAATGCTCTTTGATGCTGCGCCTCCATAGGCGCTTGGCTTCAGGAGATGTCATGGCTATGAGGTTGTAGAGGTAGTGTTCAGGAGATGGAAGTAGAGGGGTCATGCGTATTTGATCTTTAGGCGTGGTCTTCGACGGTTAGTAGAGGCTTTCTCCAACTTTCCTTTATTCGGACCTGTATGGGATGCATCTTTGCCATCACCATTGCCATAAGTACCCAATTTCCGATTGAGCTTATTGGCGTCAGTACGGATCTTTAAACCTTTACTTGTCTTGTTATATTTAGCCTGTTGCGCGTTACGTTTTTTACGTGCTTTAGGGTTAGATTCGTAATAACTAGCTGTGCTTTCTGCCATAAAGTCTGCTCTGTACAAGTTCTGGGTCAATTGTTGGCATAATGTTTGCAAGTTTGGACAACGGGTTGCCTTCTACTGCAACTCCACTGATGTCATTCTTTGCTAGCCAATCACAAGCTGCTTTGAGATCCTGTGTAGAGGCTTCACCAGATTTGACACGTTGCAAAAACTCTTTAGTTACCAGATTATGGAGTTCGTTAAACTGGTCTTCACTTGCTTTCTTCACTTACTACCTTCTTTGCTTTCTTAGCTTTAGGCTTGGGTTTAGCATCTGCTTGAATTTCAAGCCTTACATAATCTTCAACTGATTGGTAGCGCAAAGCTTTTTCAGCTTGCTCAATAGTTTCAAACTCTTGCAGTACTTTGTTACGTGTTACGTCTACTAGTTTATAAGACATTAGTTATTCCTCAATGCAATTTGGTCTAATTTGTTTTCAATGCGTACCATATGGTCTTCCATACGTTGCACCATTACTGATAGATCAGCTTTAGATACATAGTCTTGAGCTACATTTAGCTCCAAGGCGTCAATGCGCCTATCAAGACCGCCTATGCGATCGTGTACGTTATTTATTCTGTTGTGTAGTCTGTTGTTTAAAGCTGCTCCGCCAGCAATTGCGGCAATAACGGCAGCTACCAATGATTCCATTTATTCAAGTGCAACAATAGGTACGATGTCATTACATAAAATTTCAACACGAGAACCGGGTCTAAAGGTAAAACCTTTTTGCATAATCTCTGTACACTTCAGTGCCCTAACTAACTCATAGTCAAGGCGCATCTTCTGTTCGTGTTTACGGGCAATAGCTTTACAGGTTTCAGTCATGCCACCATCTAATGGCACTGAAAAACTAATCTGTGCTCCCCAGTTATTACTTTTAGTATAACTTTCTCTTGCGTAAGGAACTGTGTCATTACCCATATAAAAAGGAGAAAGCTGCATGGTTGTACCATTACAGCTATTATTACCACTAAAGTATTGTCTAGACGGTGCTCCATTATTTTGAAACTGTACCGCCTGATTGGTTACATTACCTGTAGCTGCTGCCACAGGATTTGATGTATTTTGTACTCTAGGTTCTTCTGCGTAAGCAGGTACTACTGAGAAAAAACTGACAAGGATGTAGTAGTAGATACTTGTTTGATTTTTTCTGTTACAAGGCTGTCTTCTACCTTTCCTGCTGCTCTTGTCATAATTTCTAGTTGAAACTGCTGACCAGCATTTGTTACTGAATAAGTTGTGGAAGTATTTTTGATATCTCCACTTGGTGTTACGTTTGTTCCTGACCATGATGAATATGCACCACCATAAATATTAGTAGCAATAGTGCGATCAATATCAATAGTAGTTGTAGTGGTTGATTGCATTGAACCCTGTGTAAAATTAGGGGTTACTTGTGCTGCAGCTGGGCTAGCCAGCAATAAAAATACTAATAAGCTTTTCATTCGTCTTTCTTTTTAGGGTCTGATGATTTACTATTAGATTTATTGTTAGAAGTTGTCAAGCCAAATGTAGCCAATGCTCCTGTAAATATTGAAGCAGGGAATGTTATATCCCCACCAACACTTTTTTTAAACATTGGTAATTCAACGTAGTTTAAAGTAATAATAAAACCACTCCATACTACGACGCCTAGACGTACAAACGTACCTAGGATTTGAAGCTCGTCTTCAGAATTTTCCTTAACCTTTTCTAAGAAGTTTCTTGGCTTTCCACCGTCTTCTTTTTTGTTAACTTGCTCCATGCTTGTTTAATTATAGGTTTAAATAGCGTCACTAAATGTTTAAATAGTGATTGCCCAAGTAATGTAGCTGCAACTGATATAAAGGCTGTAGTTGCAGCAGTAGTCATAATAGTAGTAGTTGGCATTGGTACTTCAATGTCAGTAAAAGGTACTTCTATTATCTGTGCCTCTGGTGGAACATAAGGTGTAGATGGTGTAGTCTCAGCCTTTTTTGTAGGTGCCTCATCTTGTGCAGCAATAGGTTCAATCCCAATAGGAGGTCTAAGGGTGCTAGGAGGCACTACAAGGGGCTGGTAGGAAGGTAAGGAGGCTCTTGGTACTTCAAGTACTGCATCAGGCAATAGAGGCGCTTCTGGAAGCACCAAATCTGGGAAGCCTGGTACCTCTTCCCATTCCATTATTTGTTAGGGAATAAGCCAGCAGACACAAAGGCAACTACCTTGTCATCAACATCATTATCAGTTGACTTAGCGTATGCCTTTAGAAGATCAAGAATAAGAAGTTTAACCTTCTCTGACTTCATAAATGAAAATAGGATTGGACGGATAAGTGTAATCATAATTAAGACCAAGGAAGACCAGATGCTTTTGTAGGAGCTGCTTGCTCGTCAAGTTGTGTTTGAAGTGATGCTTCAATATTAGAAACAGTATCTTCGTTTTCTTCGTTAAGCTTTGCCTTTACCCAGCCCACAACTGTCTCTTCTGTGAGATCA
>Ga0098046_1000847_pt1 | contig 10795 bp, 4 predicted proteins | sample 11BtaG_FD_77067 | JGI IMG/M metagenome (GOLD analysis project Ga0098046, IMG submission 77067) | Marine viral communities from the Subarctic Pacific Ocean - 11B_ETSP_OMZ_AT15265_CsCl metaG | ecosystem: Environmental > Aquatic > Marine > Oceanic | place: Pacific Ocean | collected 2015-01-16
ATCATCAATAAATGTTTGTGTACCATTTGGTCCAGCTAGTTTAAACTCTATGTTACCAGGATCCATTGTTTCTTTATATCTTGCTCTTGCAACATTAACTATAAAGATATCTTCTGAATCATGTGTTCCACCTGATGCTGATGTAAATGAGAAGAATTCATCTTCTTCTTCAAGAAGGATAGAACGATATTGTGCATAAGTTGCTTTAGCTGCTAAAGTTGCATCATCTGAATTCGCAAGTGATACAGAACCACTTCCATATTTGTTACCAAATGCAATTGCATATTGTACAGTTGCAGTTTCATCAGTAGCAGGGTCTGCATTGTACACATTTAGATAATAATTTTTTGTTGCGTTTGTTTGAGTAGATGAAGTAAAAAAGGATGTCATCGAACCAGTATCTCCAGTCCAAAGACCAGAAGTAACTGTATCTATTTTTCCTTGTACGGTATCAAACTCTCCAAATCTTTTATAAACTCCAGTTGATAGGTTACCACCTTGTGCAGCAACTTTATCACCACCAGTCAAATAGTTGTTGATAATTCCGGTTAATTGTTCAGAGGTTAGGTTACCATTATTCTGTGATAGATATGATGCTAAATCAGCTGATAAATTTACTCCTGCTTGTCCTGCTATATTTGCCATTTTATTTTTTCCTTTTTATTAACTTGGTTGTACATAAGTAATGGTTACAGGAATAGTTTGTGAACCACCCGTTTCATTACCATATACAGTAATCGTTGTCTTAATTGTTTGTGTGATACTTGGGTTAGGAATAAATGTAAACGTTTGTCCAACTTCTATGGCCGCTGTTGTTGTGATTTCCTCCCCAAGAGTTAAAGGAACTGTACCACTTCCTGCTGCAACACCACTACCTACAACAGAACCTGCATTCTTGTTAGAAAGTATCATAGTATATCCACTCTGGGTATTTCCTGCTGGAGAAGTTGTTGGTGTTAGAGAAACTTGACCTGAAGTTTGAGTTACTGAAATAGATGGGATACCAAATTCTACTTGTGGAATCTTCTTAGTACCTTTTGGTAAAGTTACCAATTTATATTTCAATACTTGAGTTTCATCTGGTGAAGCCTCTGTGATTGGAATTGCTTTAATTGCTGCATCATAATAAGCACTACCCTTTGGATGTGCTGGTTCATATAATGAGTAATCTATCTCATCATCTCCCAATGCAAATTTTGTTATGTTGATTCCTTGACCATTAGCCATAAGTTCTCTACCCTTTCTTGTAAGGATAGCATCAACTGTGATTTCTGAATTATCTAAATATGCCATAATTTATTCCTCTGTGTTATTCAATATATAAATATAAGTATTTTATAAAATTAACGTATTATTTAACATCTACCTCTAAAATTGGTTCTCCCGCTCCTCTTGATGTATCAGAAACCTTAAGAATATTAGGGTTTGTACAGAAAGTTTCAACGGCTGAACGCCCATCTAATGTTGTGTTTTTATTTTGTAAAGAAGGGAACCTAAATCCTCTTCCACTATATTTTTGACCTAAGTTAGAAGCACCTAACTGTCCTATCAACTTACCACCATTTGAATTTGCTCTTGTAACTGATAATGTATTACCACCAACTGTTGGTCCATTATCACCAATATCAGCAAATACTACTACTTTTCTTGTTTTAGTTACAATCTCATCTTCGTAACCCAATGATGGGTCATTTCTATTAATTAATCTTGGAATTTTAATAGTAAAAGATTCTTCTACTATAAACACTTGTTTGTGTTCTTTTATAAGATTTCCTCTTCCATCTAATTTAGTAATATATGCAAATCCATTTTGTGCGGTTATACCTGCTAATCCATTTGTTAAATTATCAGTATCAATACCTACTTGATTTTGACCACCAAATGCTTCGAACTGTTTTATTAACTTATCAACAACTTTTGAATCTGTAATTCTTCCATCAATTAAATCAACAGTTGATACAAATGTTGGTGATAAATCATCTACTCTTCCAATTAAATCATCAAAGTTTCCTTGGAATGTTGGTTTACTTAATTTAAGTAACGTAGCGTATTGATTCTGTAAACCTGCTAATCTTACTTGTTCTTGTAATTTTAAATCAGCTGGCCATTGGGTTATTGGAATCATTGCTAATTGATATGCTTCTCTAGCATCAATCTCTCCATCTTGAAATTTAGAACCAAACTCTACTGCCTGTGGTTTTGTTCTTTTTACTTTATTTCTTTCAAGTATGTGTGGTTCAATCAATAATCCACTTGATACAATAGCTCTTGCAGGTACAAGGGATTCTAATACCTCAAATAATGATTGGTCAATATATCTTACTAATTGAATATATTCGTATAAGTTTAAACTATATCTTTCAAAATAATAATTTCTTAAAACTCGTAAATCTCTATATTCATCTTGATACTCATCAGCTGGATTACCAATATAATCATCTAATTCAAACTGCCCTAATGATTTTAGAATATCCATATTAACCTCTTTAACAGGTGAAAAGAATAATCCTAATCTATTTGAATCAACAGGAGAAGTATCAAAAGATTTTTTAGTTGAACGTTCTCTATAAGAAAGAGTTAATCCATATTCTATATCCTCATTTAATCCTTGTTGTTCTTCAAATCTAAATTTTTGTGAAACGTTAAATCCACTTGAAGGAACATTTGCAGTTACAGTTCTTTCATATGTTGTATAATGATATGGATAATCTGTGATAGAATCGAATCCACTTGCCGTAGCAAATGGTTCACCATATCCTTCATTTATAGATACGTTTTTAATTGCTGTATCAGCGTTTCTATCTTTTGGATACTCAAAATCTAATCTGTATATTAAATCTTCAGTAGAAGATGAGTGGTGGTTACCATCAATTGCATCTGGCATCAAAGTATGATTATCCATTCTTGATTCAGATAATGGAGTTGTCCAATATCTAAATTCATCAACAGAACCAGTCAATGTATCTCCACCAATTCTTAATGTAGTATCGGTTTGCCAAATATGATTTTCAACTTCTAATGAAGCAGAAACTTCACTTCGTATTCTACCTTGAAATGCTTCCTTACCATATACATTGAATGAATTACCACTCTTAGTTACAATAACTTGTGTATATTCATCATTATAGAATGGGAAAGCTGAAGATGTAACTGAGTATGCTGATGTAGTATCTGATACTGTAAGTTTTAATACTGCATTTCTTCCACTTGTATGTTCAACACCTACACTCCATAGTGAACTTGATACAAACGTTTGGTCTTGTCTTTTATCTGAGTTTACTCTAATTTCAACTGCATTTGGATAATCGGATGTTTCCGAGTATTCTTTCCAAGGAACTAATATTGATTGTGAACCACTTATGTTTATTGCTGCGGTTCTATCTTCGAATGAGAATTTAGTTGTACCACCATCTGCACTTCTTGGTCCACCAAACTCCATAATGGTTAACATTGATGAAGGAACTCCATAACAAGTAAGTGCAGCTTTTACTGCTCTACTTGAACCTTTGTGTTTCATCAAGTAAGGTAAGTTATTAAGTAATCTTCTCCATACTTCGTTTTGGATTTGTTTACCAGTCATAGATGATACCGATGTACCAGTTGATGTTTCACCAAATGCATATTCCCATAGAGATTGTGCTTTCGCTGGTATTTTAGCGTCCCAACTTAAAGATTTTAACATCTCTGAGAGTAAAGAATCTTTAATACCAATATCATACTTATGCTCTAAATTTTTCTTTTGTGCAATAGATTTTGTATATGAGTAAAGAACATCGAAATGATGGCCCATCATATTAAAGAACATCTTAAACTGTTCAGAATCTTCCGAATCTTGAACATGAAGTGGTAAGTTGTTTACAAGATAATCTTTGTTGTAATAATCATAATTTTGTGCATTAGATATTATACTATTATACCAAGAGTTAGAATCAGATGAATCGGATGAAGATATAGAATTACCACCAGCACCAGGATATGTTAATCCATCTATCGATGAGCTTGTATATAAGAATGATTCAAATGCATCAAGTTCATCTTTTACCTTTTGAATTGATTCTGAGTTTCTAGTAATTTCATTTTTTAATGTTACCGAACCTGTGTGAAATGAACCTGATTCTAATTTTGTTATTTTATCTTCATAGAATTCTATTAATTTTACTTTATACATAAAATTATCAATTCTTTCTTCTGCAGAAGAATACTTTACAAAATTATTCCAAGCATAGGTATAATCCCCATCAACATATATCGAACCACTAACTTCTCGTGATGAACTCACAAAGTTAATATCAAGCTTTTTCAAATCAAATCCACTACCACTAACATATTCTGTTAAAAGTTTTGTGGATGATGTAGAACCACTTGCTATTAAATCATCATATAACTGAAATCCAATGTTTTCACCACATACATCAGTACCGAAGTTCGGTATTAATTCAATACAATCTTCAACTTCTTCATTTACTATTGTTATCTGTTCAACATAAGGAATTGATTGTATCTTAGAAACCCAAATCTGTTCATTTGGTTGTACTTCTCTTGGAAGAGGTTCATATAATTTAAATACAAGAGTTTTTTCTTCATGTACTTTTAATCTTTCACCAGTATCTTCCTTAAATTCATATTCTGAGAATGTTTCATAATCAGTATCCCAAGATGCAACTACTTTGTTATTTGCATTACCAAAGTGCATTAAGTGAGTTAGATATTTAGAAGAATCACTACCTAAAACACTTGTATCAAATAAATCACAAATAGATTCTTTAATATCTTTTAAAATTACATCTCTTCTTAATTTAATATTTCCCTTATCAAAGGTAATTTGTACGGTTTCAGTTTTTCCTGCTACTTTAGAATCACCTTCTTCATTGTAAGGAATTAATTTTAAATCAAATACAACTCCATCAGTATCTTCATCTAAACTATTTCCTGCTTTTCTTAATACATCTTTAATATTAAAAGATTGTACACCATCAGCAGGTCTTTTTGAAGCTAACTTCAATGTATCTTTAACCTCATTTATCCAAATATCAACATAATTTGTGTTTATTGAAGTCCAAGATATTTCAAAATCAACATTATATCCTTGATAATCCTTACCAACGATTTGGTTAGGATAATCTATTGTTAAAATATCAGGACCAGGTAAAAGATTTTTTCTAATAGCGGTAAATGGAATAGATACTGTATTACCAGTTCCATCTCTTCTTGATACTGCTTGAAAATATGCTATATATTTACCTTCTCCTTGAAATAAATCTGTACCGGATATTAGAACTGTACCACTTGTATCTAATTTTGTCTTAGAAGTTCCTAAGATAAAATTAACATAATCTGCATTCGTTGAACTAAAATTAAGCTCTATCGTATCATCATCTTCAGTACCTGCTCCAAAGTTTATAGTTGTTCTATTTGCAGATGCCGTTGTTTTTACTGATTTAGGACCAGCTGCAACACTACCAGCTGTTGATGTGGAGTTTATATAATATGTTTCTGTTCTATACCTATAACTCGGTGATGGTTTTGGAGGGTCTGGAATCGCAGTTTTACTTACTACAATTTTTAATTTATAATTTCCAGATGTTAATCCACTCTTACTAAATCCTTTTGTATTTCCAGAAGCTATAAAGGCTCCTGCTGAATTAGCTAACTCGTACATATAGCTACAAGTAGAATCTGTACCAGATAAACCTACTGATAAATTTCCTAATGTTGCTTCTGAATCGGATACGTTTGATGTACGGTCTTTTCCACCAACAGATGTTATCCCACTATTTGCAACTTGTATGAGTGCAATTACCGCATCCGGCATCTGTAAATCAACACTTACATTTATTCCCTTTGGAAGTTCTACTTTAATCTCATCTCTTTCAAATGCAAACTTACCCGTATAGTATTTATCTGTTGGTGTAATTGTTTTTACAATAGCACCATTTTTACTAACAACAACATTATATATGGGTATGAACCCAACTGAATTAATTGAAGATGGGTTAGCTACAACTGTTTCAACGTTATATGTATCAGATGAATTACCATATCCACCTGCTTTAGCCGTAAAAGTTTTTCGGGTTAGAAAATCTCTCGTACTCCATTTGGTTTTGCTTCTACCATTATTACTTACAGTAAAGTCTATACCAACAGGATTAGAACCCCATACTAATGTAATATTTTCGAAATGAATTGGTTCAAGATTAATGGGTGGGATATCAATTTTAATATCACTAAAATCAATATCACTTCCAAAATTACCTCCCCCAAATCCTAAATCACCAGTAAATGGTAAACCACCAGAACCATTGTTAAAAGAAGTGATACGAGAATCCACCCACATGAATCCATTCCATGTGTAAGAGTCAACTTTTTCCCCATTATAAGTACCATTTCTACTTGGTATTGCCATTTTATTTACTTTCTCCTATTATTATATAAATATATTTAAATTTCAGCATTAAATCCAGCTCTTGATTCTTGAAGACTATCATTCCTATTTCCGCTATATGCATATTGTACAATATTTGTTCTTCTTTCCGCCCCGTTGCAACGGACTGAAATATAACCACTTTTTTCATTAGTACTACTACTTGGGTTTATATCAGTAATCTGGATAGTGCCTGGACCCGTTCCTTGAGTTGGGTGATAAACTATACCATTAACAGCTGCTCCTTGGGTTTCGTTGATTGACCAGCTAGCTCCAGGTGCACAAGTTACTATTATTCTTGCACCTGCAGCACCAAAAGCAGGCATTCCAGCTGCATTAAAGTATATTACATTTGGTTGGGTAGTAAAAGCAATAGGAGGTGGTGGTGGAGGTGGAGGTGGTGAAGTCCTAGTAGCCGCGGCTTGCTTTACAGTAAATGTAGATTGACTACCTCCTGCAGATGCACGATTTGGTGTTATGGTAATCACTGCACTTCTATAAGCACCTGTATTTTTTGCTACTGTATATCTAAAGTTACTAGCCGATGAATCGCTATTACTTGTCATATTAGGTTTTATCCAACTTGGAAATCCTGATATTGTAAATCCTACTTGGGTTCTACAAGCAGCCATGGGTCTTTGACCATCTAACAATACACTAAGTGGTTGACTAAATGTATCACCTGCAGCTGGACAAGTTCTATTTGTAACAGCTGAGATACTATATCTACTACCATATTTACATAATCCAGAACCGCCGCCGCCTGTTGAGCGTGGTGGTGGAGGTGGAGGATTCCTCGTTACTATTGGTGGAGGTGGTGGTGGAGGAGGTGGAGGTGGTGGATATGTACAATTACCATCTTTACCAAAGTTTGTAGCTCTCCTATCATTACAAACCTTTATACTTCTATACTTTGGTACTTTTATATCATACACACATTGTGAAGATATTGTTGCCGCTGGGTTATAGTTTTTAGCCTTAGGGTCTGTACATCCTCGTATTTGTGCTGCTTTAGCAGTAGGTCTATCAGAAGAATATTCACTACTACTACGAACTGTTAGTAAAATATCTTTTAGTTTATCTATCGTTTTACTTTGAGATACACTTTTAGCCGTATTTAATCTAATATCTTGTTTTGGTAATGTATATTCTGCGGCATTTGATGCCATTTCACAAATTTCACCAAAAACAGCTGCAATATCAAATTCAACTCCAAATGATTCACCAGTTGGTTGTCCAAAGTTTGATTCAAATGGATTGTAGTATCTATTCATACGATAGTTATCTACAATCTCTTGAAACAATTTTTTTGCTTGTGTAAGATAAACTTCAAAATTTACTAATTTAAATTCTTTTTCTATTAATTTTATATAATCTTGTCCTTCTGATATTGTTCCTTTTTTCATCAACATATTTTTGATTACTTCAGCAACATCAAACTGCTCTACAAACTCATCTATAAAAATTAAAACATCAGCCGTAAAAGTACCACAATTTACAAACGTATCGTATCTTGCTTGTAAATCTGAATTAGGGATGTTTGTACCATCTTCAACAACAGGTAATACTCTTACCTCTGTTCTTGATGGAGATATTTCATGAATCCAAGCTTTATCAAATAATCTTGGTTCAGAACCCAATCTCCTATTTAATAAAGTAATCTGTGTTTTGAATACTCCATTAGAATATCCAGCTTCTTTAATAAGTTTTTCGGTATCTATAAAATACTCTTTAGCATTATTAGATTTTTTGTTAAACTTATTTTCAGGAACTTTATCAAAGTATTCTTTTATATTTTCATCAGTATAGTTTATATACCTTACTTTATGACCATTAACAGATTCTTGAGGTAATTGATTATCAGATGCATCATAGATTACAAACTCGATAATATCACCAACATCAAATCCGAAATAGCCGCGCTTGATTTCTTTTTCAAAGATTTTTCTATCTTTATCATCAAGTCGGTATCCCTTCTTTTCTACTACTTCTTTAAATCCTTTTATTGCCATATCTTAATTATTATGTACCCTTTAAATCAGCGTGTCTTTGGAATGCTGACCATGGAACTTTTACTGTTGAACCATTTGATTTTAATCTAAATGTATAATAACCGATTCCACCAGCATCGTTAGTACCATCTTTTTTCTGATTTATATCCCATGTAGGACCTACTGGAATATTTGGTCCTTGTATCGAATCTTTTACTACACCATCTTGTTCTTGAGCAGCGGGTATTGTATATGATTGTAGTCTCCCTTTGAATGGCCCTACATAATAGTTACCCGGTTCCTGTCGTGTTTCCAAGTTCTTTGTACCTTTATTTCCATATTTTGCTGTGTATCCAGTTTTTACTGTTGTTGATGATACAAGTTCAACTACTTCTTGTTGGGTACTTATTGATTTTAATTTAAGTACCATATTATCACCTTTACCACCATTATAGTGGCTTCGAGATGTTTTGTAACCCCTCCATCGTATCATTCCAGTATCACTATTCCAAGAACCACCTTCGGCAACTTTTGTTGGGTCATCGGCTGAATCTATGTAGATGGCAACTTTTCCACCAGTAAAGATTCTGAATCCATTCTGTATAGTACTCACTTCTCTTTCTAAATTGGCTTTTTCTGCAGCATTCAATTGTTGTTGAGATTGTTCTTCCAAATCTTGAAGTTGGTTGTTTGCAGCTGTTTGGGCATCTTTTGCTGCTTGAGTTTGAACATCTAATATACCTAACTGAGCTTCTACCTGTCCTTGTAGTGATGCGATAATCTGTCTTAATTGAAGGATTTGTTCTCTTAGAGTATCTTTCTGTGCAGTTAAACCTTCAACTTGTGCTTGTAATGATACCCTAGCAGTAGCTTCTTTTGTTCCTTTAATAATTGCTTGTGAGAACTTACCTGCTAATTCACCGAAGGAAGTCGCTTGTTGTTGTAATTGATTTTCTGCAATTGTTCTTGCTACCTGAGCTGCATCTAACTGAGAAAGTAATGATTGTATCTGACCTTGTAATTGTGCAACTTGTGCTTGTAAATCTCTAATTGTATTATTAGCAGTTGCTAAATCTGCAATCGCTTGATTGTATCTTTCTAATAAATCATCATATACAGGTTTAGGAACTACTGGCGGTGATGGTGGTAATGGTGGTACTATTAACTCATCAATAACAGTATCAACTGCTTTCTTTAATTGTTCTTCTTCGTACTTTGGTTTTTCTATAAAGTTTGTTAACTCACCATCTCTTTCACCTTCAATATGTTCATATGGTTCAGAAGCAGATTGAGAAACTATGGTAGTAGAACCATCAATAAATGTATGAGTTTTAGAAATAGGGTCCTCAGAGATGATTGCTCGTGAACCACTCTGTGCCAATTCTGAAACTCTAAATTTATTATCTAATGCCATTTTATTTCTCTATCGTAAAAGTTAAATCCTTATCATCAAAGTATTCTATAACACCATCTCTATTAGTTTTAATCTGAATATAGTAATCTCTATTATATTCCCAATTTGTTAAATCTAATTTAAAGAAATTACCATTTGAATCACACGAAACTTTTGTGTAATCATCATTAAATGGAATTATAATCTCATCAGTTAATATATCTTTTACCTGATAATAAGTAGTTGATGGTAAAAAATATAAATCTGTATATGAGTATTCATTAGTATATGTTTTAAGAGGATATTTTTCTCTTCCGAAAACTCTGATTGTAGGTTTACTTCCACGCTTGTATCTAGTCTTTAATCTTTTAAATGTTACATGAATATCATCAGCGGTAAGTTCTGTTAAAGAGCCAGTAGAGAATGAAGAATCATCCCAACCAATTCTCAGTTTAGGTTGGTATATTGTATTTGTTTCTTTTGAGAAGAATTTTAACTGCCCATAATCATTAGTATCATTTTCTAATGATGTATCGTGTTTTAAAATAAATCCCTCATTTGGTAGAGTTCCATTAATCCACTCATCCATAGTTGTTTTAACATCCATTTCTATATCAGATGATTCGTATGAAAATGATTGTGTTGAAAATGAACCAGTGAACCAAGTTCCTCCTTTACCATTAAATGAACCAGTTGTATCAGATGAGTGTTCTTCAAGTGATAACCAATCTTGTCCTGTGTTTACAGAATTCCAAGATACACCATCAGTTGTAATATCATCGAAACGAGTACCAATACCCATCTCCCATGATTGTGTTACTGCATAAGCATATATTGTATAATCAATTGGAATTTCAGATGATTCACATTCTTTAAGAATCATATCAGCTGAACTCATTGTTACTTCACCACTTGCAATAGATTGTGAAAGTGGAGTTGTTTCAAATTTAATTACAGAATGTGCAATATCCTTTAAACTTCCATAATAAG
>Ga0098046_1000848_pt1 | contig 10794 bp, 28 predicted proteins | sample 11BtaG_FD_77067 | JGI IMG/M metagenome (GOLD analysis project Ga0098046, IMG submission 77067) | Marine viral communities from the Subarctic Pacific Ocean - 11B_ETSP_OMZ_AT15265_CsCl metaG | ecosystem: Environmental > Aquatic > Marine > Oceanic | place: Pacific Ocean | collected 2015-01-16
TAAGATTAGCTTCACTAAGATCAGCTCCCCTAAGATTAGCTTCACTAAGATCAGCTTCACTAAGATCAGCTTCACTAAGATTAGCTCCCCTAAGATTAGCTCCCCTAAGATTAGCTCCCCTAAGATCAGCTTCACTAAGATCAGCTCCCCTAAGATTAGCTCCCCTAAGATTAGCTTCACTAAGACTTTCAACTTCTCTAATAACATTACCTGTAAATCTATTTTTAATTTGTATCATTTTATAAGCTCCTTTAATGTATTTTTATAATTACTTCTAAACTTTATATAGTCTACTAGAGCATCATATAGTATGTCTATATCTTTTTCATACAATGTAAGTTTTTCAGGGTCTAAATCAATTTCGTTTACCTTGTCCCAAAACTCTGAATAACCTAAATAAATATCATTTAGTACAAAATCTGACTCCTCAACTAATTTTATTTGCTCATATTTATTCATCAAAATCACCACCCTTATACATATCCATTATTTGATCTTGTTCAAGCCTAAACTTTTCTAGTTGACTCATTTTTCTTTGTGCAATTTCAGCTTTTTTCTGTGGACTTGGATTGAATTTATCATACCAACTCATATCAAAACCATGCCTTTTATGCAGCTCCCTTTCAATTTCATGCTCATCAGACTCACTAAATTGCCCATCATATACATTATGAACTTCGCAAACATAATCCCACGCCTCATCTAATAACGTGCTAAAATTTACACCGTCCATTATTTCATTCAATCTTTTATCGACTTTATTAGTAAATTGATTTTTATTTAATTCTGTATTCATTTTTTAATCTCCTTTAAAATGACTCTTCCATGAGTCCGAGTAACTTTCCTTATAAATATTATATCAAATTATCTGTATTGCGTCAATGAACTATGTAAAAATTACCTACCTTTTTTATCACCTTCTACAATTGACATAATAACCCACCACATAAAGATGCCCACAAAAATTGGCATTAAATCGCCCATAACATACGCTCTTTTATTGTTTCATTACCTTTTAATGCTAGGTTATTTCTCCAGTCTTTTAAAGCTCTTATATTGCTTTCAATCCTTTCTAGTAGATAGACTTGTCCGCTTGACTTGAATAGCTCTAAATCAGTCCTAACGCTTTTTATCATCATTTTTAATTGCTCTTTATTCATTATTGCACCTTTCCTTTTATCTCTTCTAAAATTGTATAATATAAATCACTCTCATCTGTAAATAAATCACTTGACATAATAACTCTATAACGTCTAACAATTTGATTATCTTTATCAGGTTCAGTTAATTGAACAATCTGATCTTTTTTAAAATTCTCTTTAGTTTTAATGTATCTTAAATTTTCCATTATAATCCTTCGCTTAAGTCTTGAATACTTGTTATTAATCCGTCAAAATCTTCTGACTCCCCTAGCATTTGAGCAATCACATGAACTTGATAAGCACTTACACCATAATCATCTGCTAAAAAGTCTAAATAATCGTTTCTATCTTTGAATCCGTTTTCTTTGTAATTATTCATTTTTTTATCTCCTTTGTGTTATTCTCTATAATTATTATATCAGTTTTTATTCATTGCATCAATATACTATGTAAAAATTACACTCTTTTTAGATACTCTTTACATTTTTTACAGTAATACTTTGCTTTACCATTTTGCATTTTATTGTGCCTTACTGCACTTAATTTAAAAATTTGACAATTACACTTATAGTCAAAACGATTTTTAGTAGGTCTTAAATGACTCACATCATAGTTATGAGTCCTTTTTGCATTACCGCCAAGGGCTATATGAGTCCTTTTCCATCTTGCATCATGTCCACAATTACAATTATGAATTATATTAGCTATAACATGGGCAAGCTCATGCGAAAATGTGTTTTCAAATTCTTTTATTCCTACTGTACTATTAAACAGTCTTTTATTCATTTTAATAATCCCACAATTCTTTATTCTATAAATTGTTGCATTTCCTGCACTTGTTTTTAATCGACCACTATTTTTAATCTCAATAGAAATTATTTTGTCTTGAATATTAAATTTTTCCTTTGCAATTTCAAAATATTTATCAATAACTTTTCTTTGTTCAAAGTTAAATGTATTATCAATCTGTAATTTCATTATGCCACCGCCTTAAGTCCACCATTTCCATATTTTACGCATCTTATCCATTATTTTTTTAGAACGTGTAACTTTTACAATTAACCACACTGGACAATCATATAAATTATTTGCATAAATTCCATTTGAAGTTAACTTTCTTCTTTGGTTTGTAGATAGTGAAAACCAAACTTCATGCCTTAAATTCATTTTTTCATTAGGTGTCATTTATACTACTCCTTTATTTTCTAAGCAAATTAAATTATCGTTAATATTTTTTAACTCCTCTTGGGCTTTTTCACTGTTTTTTAATTCTGTTAAAGTCCTTACAGACTTTAAATAAGCTATTACATTTAAGTCTCTTTTATCGTAAACTTCAACCCATTGCTGACCACCAAAATCAAGTGAGCATGAAGCAATATAGATATTGTCAAGTCCTTTCACTTTTCTGATAGTTCCACTATTGTATGCACCTGCTTCATGATTAACTATCACACGCCCACCACTATGTACATTATAGTCACACTTTCTATCGTTTGCATTTAAAATTTGACTTACTTCGCTTTCTTTTAAAAATGATGTTTTCATGTAATTCCTTTATTTATTGCGTTAATCTCTATATTCATTATAGCAAATTAAATATGATTATTCAATATATATTTACTCACTTTTAGAGAATGCGAGCAAAATGATATATAAAGCTCACATTTCATTTTTTTCTTGACACTATGTATAAACTGAATGTCAACTCACATTTGATTTTATCGGACTAAAAACACTCTAAACAATCTTACTATATAGCCCTATAAGGCACACAATATAGGCTAGAATCCATTTAGATTTTATCCTTAACCTAGTATTCAAAAAACTTTTAAAGCTCTTAGAGAACAAATTAGCCTTACAAAAATAGTTGGCATATTCGTATATTCTGTGATAAAATTTATATGGTTTAATAAATAACTTGACAAATAAAGATTATTTAACAACTATAGTAATATTGAGGACGGTTAAAAAATGGCATAAGAATTGCATGAGAGAGCCGACTAGGATAGCCTCACTAAACAAAATCTGTTTAGTATATCACAAGGTGTCGAGAGATTAAGTACCTTGCCGAACGCCTCAATAAGTTTTATTTAGTATGCAATCTCTAAATAAAATGACTATATAAATAGCTCGATAGCTAAAGCCAAACATGAAAGTAAACAATAAGTGTTTAGGTATTAAATGACCAAATTAGTAGAATTTTTCGGCTACTAGTAAGTCTTTTAATGCCCAAAATATAAGGCACTTTAAGCATCCATGCTCAGTGTAATGAAGTGTACTAATAGATCGCCACAAGAAAATGGCACTTTATAAGGTAGGATATTGAACTAAATAAATTCCGTTTATGTGTTTATGTATTATACAATTATAAAATGATTAATTATTATAGTGATACCGATTATTATAGCAATTATCTGTAAAAATATTATTATATAATCTAAGCTTTTCATTACCCCCCCCTATAAATTCTCAGGATATTCATTAGTATCTTCAATAAATTCATTTAACAATGCCATATCGTTAACATCATCCTCACTCATATACTTTAAGCAAGCCATAATTACAGTATCTTTATTTAAAATACCCTCATCTAATAACTCTAATAATTTATTGGTTGTTTGTCCCATATTATGCACCTACCTTGTTAAAGTCATGTCCTAATTGAGCCAAAAGAGTACTAACCTTGAGTCTAACCTCATTAAGCTCTTCTTTAATTTCCTGCTCATTTTGAGCATTTAAAGCGTTTTCTAGTAGTCTTTGAGCTTCTTTAATTCTCGAGTCGCTAAATGATTTTTTCATAAATAAATCTCCTTTAGTAGTTAATAACGTGTTGCGTTATGTTATACATTCAATATAGCAAATTATAATGTGAGCAACAACTCGCATTTATCAATACGAGCAATTTAGATTCATTACTCACATTGCATTATTCCCTTGACAAGACATAAAACCTGAATGTCAACTCGCATTTACTTTACTCGCATTTTAATAAAGTTCTTGACAATGTCTTATCGTCCCATAAATAGCCCTACAATCCATTTAGATTTTACCCTACCTTGGTATCATATAATTCTTTTAAATGGATTCTAGAGGGTATTCTGTAAGCCAACTATATGTGGCAGTTCAATAGAATATGTTTAGTCCGATGTTGTCCATTGCCCAACATAGTAGGCATGTGCGTATATTCTTTGTAAACAATATATGTTTGTCAGCTAAAGTTTTCTTAAGGAGAGTTGGCATGTATCTTGCTATGCAATTATGATGCCAAGTTTTTGGCATGGTTCTTGCAGGGGAGGGGTGAGGGTTTCTGAGTGTGTGTGATGTGTCCACTAGGGTGTGAGAGTGCGTGTCTACAATATTATTTTATTACACTTTATATCTATCAACTAACTCTTTTAGTCTATTGTGGTATTTTAATTCTTTTTCATAATCTAATGTGTGGTATGACATTGGGAACAGTCCTTTAGGTGGTTCTTCTTTAAAATGCTCTGCAAGTGTCGAAATTTCTATAGCTATATCTAAATATTTACTAGTAGGGCTTCTTCTTCCTAAGTTAAATACTGCCTTTGCAATATCTTTTGTAGAAATTTTATACATAACTCTCCTATTTTATTACACTATATATTATAAACAAATAAAAAATTAACCAACATATAGTAACAAAAATACTTAATAATTTGGTAATGTTATTTTCTTTTTTATAGGGTAAATTCTTAATTCTATCTTTAATCATCTATTTCCAATATCCAGTTATCATCAAATCCGCCTTTTAGCTTTCTTTTATCCAACATGGTACTTGCTACAGTATAAAACCTCTTATCAACATATGACAATACCTTATACAATACTTCATATAGATCCGCTGCCTCTTCTGTAATATGCTCTTTATTGCCACTTAAAATAGCCTCAGAAAGCTCCTGTGCTTCTTCTAATACCTTGGCAGCAATATACTGTGTGATAAGCTTAGGATCGCTCTCTTGGCTTAATCTGGACTTATCTTCTATAAACTCTGGTATTTTGTCTCTAATTAGTTTTTTCATTGTCTATCCTTTATACATTCTATTAGTCTTTCAGATCCCCAACTGCCCCCTTTGTCGGAACTAACTTTTACACTGTCTACACATTCAATTAGCTCTCTTTGGCATTTTTTTTGTTCTTTATTAACAATAAATGGATTGTTTCCAGATATCTGACATGTTAATATAATTATTCTAAGTACTTCTAACATATTACTCCTTCTTAGAGTACTTAGCTTTTTCTAAAAGCTTCTCTGTTATAACCTCTATTCTTCTGATTAGAAATCGTTTCTCACTATCTACCATATCATAGGATTCTAATTGTCGCAATAGATCATCCCTTTCTTTTTTAATCTTCTCTACTTCTTCTTTATCCTCAAACGGATGGAACATTAAATACTCCTTTGTCCCAATCTATAATCAAACTATGTACATTACCTTGTTTGTCCCAATAATACGCATAATTTTCTTCACACCAAGCACTGGATTCTAAATCCATACCATGTAGTGACCTTTTATTACATATATACCCTTTACTATGGTCTGTCCAAGTTAATATGTCCTTTTCAAACTCAACATATAGGTGTCGATATAGCTTATGTGGCATAACTAATGTATTTTTAATATCTTTATATAAATTACTGATTGTTGTATTCATATTACACTTCTTTTTGGGCTAAACACTGAATCTTCTCTACATGTACACTATAAACATCCCCTCTAGAGTCCGTAAATCGCCCTCTAAGGTAATCTGCACCCTCAACTAATGGTATGGTAAGGGTTAGATCGTCTGAAGGCTTCTGAGGGTCTTTTGGGACTAATTCTAAATTAGTCCCACAACATAGCCAAGTTTCACTATCGACATATGGGTTTCTGTGTCTGATATTATCAAACTTAACATTGAAACAATCATAGCTCTCTGGAGATTGTATAATGCCAATCGATCCTGCAGGAATGTTGCCATCTTCTGGATCAGTAAAATAAACTTTATCACCTACATTAAACATATTATACTCTCCCCACATAAGTTAGCTCATTATAAAATACTTTATAGAACTTGTTATCAGAACCTACAACAAACACATAGTCGCCATTAAATGCCTCTATAGTACCATGAATGACGTTTCTATTACCAGTTGCTATGTCTGTGTCTTCAAATTTTACTTTAGTTCTTTCTTTCATATTACACCCCTTGTAGGAAATCCCAAAACTCTTCATTAGTTTCTATTACACCTTGTCTCATTAATTCATTACATATTTCAAACTTCTCTGCCTTAGTCATGTACTTAACTTTATATCTCTTATTTGGAGATATGTAACTACTATGTCCCTTTCTAGGTTCTATATCAGCAAAATACTCCATTTGGAATAACCCATCATAGTCATCATCCATATTCATTATGTCAATAAATGATTCCCAATCATCTAGGCTATCTAGTTTGTATTCTTTTGTTCCACCAGATTTACCCTTGGATTTGACAACCACAATGTCTTCAGCAGTCTTTCCACATGGTTTACAGTCGTACCATGTTTTTGCTCCAAAGTTTGTCTTTGTCCATTTGGTATCGCATACTGGACACTTTTCGTCTTTTGGTTTGAAATCAGCCATCTTTTCCAAATCTCCTGTCTATCTTCTTGGTAAATTACTATATAACGCTTCCATACTGTTGAACACGCTATACCTAACTCTATACGACCTTTTATAGTAAGTAAAGTAAAATCTGCAGTACAAGGCTCAAATGCGAGTAATCTAGTGCTTATTGTCAGAATTACTATTAGTAGTTTCAATTTCTTTTACCTTTATATTTTCAATATCGAACATCACATCACCGTATAACATCATATATTCGGACATCTTAACCATAGAATCCTTTGGCGATCCAGTAAATTCAAACTGTCCTATAGCTGTGTAAAATGTTGTTTTTACTACGGTACACTCCATTATTTTGTTCATGTAAAGTTTTAAATCTTGTTCTTTCATAATCTTTTCCTCAAGTTTAGATACTCTTCCCTTGTGTAAACCTTTGCTCCCTCTGACTTTAGCCAATCTGCATTTTCTTTACTTACCAATACAGGATACCGAACACTTGCACCATGAGAACATACATAGTACATTGGTGGAAATGGGTCAAGTGGTTCTAGTTTTTCAACTTCTAATTCAAAATCCTTCCAAGTTTTCATATTATTACACCTTTGTCGGAGCCTCGTATTTTCGTGAAACGAAAAACGAAAGGGCTATCTATTATCCTTTTCTTAAAGTAAAGACATTAACTGATACATTATCCTTACTAAGATTATAGTAGGAGGACTCTTCCATGAGCATCTCACCTACTTGAGTTGCACAGTGATGTTGAATAAATCTCATCTCCTCTGCATCCAATCCTTTTTTTATAATATCTTGATTAAAGTTATACTCTACAATCCAATCATCTACCCATTGCTTTAAGGCTTGTTCTCTGGCATTAGTACCATCAGCCCATGTAAGTCCTTGAATATGTGCTATAGACATCAATTCTTTTAACCATCTGTCACTTTTCTTCATCTTCGTCCTCTGTTTCATCTAATTCGTTAAGTCTGTCACGCAATGCCTGTAGTGCGTTATCTGTCATGTTTTCTTTTTCTTTATCCGATAATAAAATCATAATTTGGAACTCAAGGTAGACTCCAAAGAAAACTGTTACTAAATTAAACAAAGCTATAATATATTCTAAAGGATAGAATAAACTAGATAGTATTATCTTCGTACTACTTACACCTTCCATTTTATTAAACCTATAAGTACATGCAAAAGCAAAACCTAATAAGTATCCTATTAAAATTCCCACATGTCCTCCCCAAGATCTTGTATCATCCTATATTCCATTTTTATAGCAAATGCAATCTCCTCTACTTTCTCTTTAATAGCAGCTTCATCTTCATCATTTATAAGAAATAGTATATAATCTGTATTCACATGTCCAATTGGCATAAACACCTCCTAATTAATAATACTAAATACTATTATATATGTCAAATGTTTAATTTTTAACAACTATAGTAACTGAAGTATTAATTTAGGAGATATAATGGCAGGAAAAGACGATTCCTTGTATAACTATAGAAAAGCATTGATGGCAGCTACTGATCCAGATATGACTGATCTAATTCAACCAGAGCAAATGCAAAAGAATTTAACTAAGTTGGACGAGTCTGATAGACTTGCTAGGGATATTGAAAAGAGAATTGCAGCAAAATCAGCTAATAAGTCTGAAGCAGATGCCGCAAGGGACTTCCTAAAGAAGTATTCAGATAAAATGAAAGCTCCTGAAGGTATAAAGCCTCAGTCAATAGCAGATGAAACAGCTAGATTAGGTATGAAGATGCCTAAAATGGCAAGTAAGCTAGGAAAATTAGGTAAGTTAGGTGGAGGAGCAGCACTAGGATTAGCAGGAGAGTTAGCATTTCCAGAAGAAGCAGGTGATCCTGATAGTATTATAGAGAATCCAGACGCATCTCCAGAGGAAAGAAAGGCTGCAATGGAAGCTATGATGGCAGAATCAAGACCTGAGATGGAAAGTCAGATGAGAAAACAAGCATTAGACGATATGATGGAGAGATTAAAGCAAGAAAAGCTTCAAAGAGGCGAAATGCTTATGAAAAAATATGGAAAACGATAAAAATAAGCCATATGGCGGATTAACATTCGGAAAAGCTGATCCTATGTTCAAAGAAATATATGCGGATAAGCTTAAAAAACCAACTTACAAGGAAAAACGCAAGTTTTCAAAGATAAGAAACAAAATAGGAAGAAAAAAGAAGAGATCTACACCCGAATAAGGACTAGACTTGATTTTTTACAGGAGAAAAGACATGGAAAAGTTAAAAGAAGTACTACCGTACTTATTATTGGTATCGTTTTTAGGATTATCACACTATAAACAGCCTCAAATCGCAGATTCAATCATTATTATCGCACTTTCAGCATTATGTGGGTATAAATTGTACCTAGATTCAAGAAAAACACCAGATTATTCAAAATTATTCAAAGAAGAGATTGAAAAGCACAAAAAAGAGCTTGAAGATGTCAAAACTGTTGTAGGAATGTACAATATGGCACAAAAACAAAGAGAAAAGTCTCAAAACGCAGTTTGGTAGGAGTTTTTATGTCAGATAAGACAGATTATAGTGATGTAGAGTTTGAAATTGCATCACTTAACAAAAAAATACTAGAATTAGAGTCAGAAAACCAGAAAATGAAGCAAGTTATTGTTGATAATGACCTAGAAGATGAGATAGAAGGACTAGATTCTATATCAGAAGAGGAGTATATATGCGTAAAAGGCATAGGACACCTTAAAAAACTGTACGAAAATGGTACTTTTGGTAAGGATGATACCCAACAATTAGACATACTTATAAAGAATTTAAGGCTTATTAGGGGTCAAAGCACTAAGAAACCTAAAGGAAATAAGCTTAAAACCGAAGATGTAGGTGAGCTTTTTAGTATAGTTAAAGGTAAATAGTGAAAGTCCCCAAGAAGAAAGAACAGGATAGCCCAGAAAAACGTGCAGCAAAACATAAACTATGGCGTATGGGAGAACTTTCTTGGAAGCTTAAAGGAAAACAAGAAGATATCTATAGAAACATAATGGACGCACAACATGACGTATCTTGTATATTGGTATCAAGACGTTTTGGGAAATCTTTTACTAATTGTCTTGCAGCAGTAGAACTTTGTATAAGAATACCTAACGCTATTGTAAAATACGCATGTCCAAAGCAAAGAATGGTGACAACGATTATTAAGCCCATAATGAGGACTATATTTGAAGATGCACCAGAAGAGTATAATTTACAAGATATGTGGAAGGCAAATGATAAAGTTTATCAATTCCCAAACGGTTCTGAAATACAAATTGCAGGTACGGATAATGGTAATGCTGAGAACCTTCGTGGTGGTTATGCACAGCTTCTAATATGCGATGAGGCAGGGTTTATGGACGATTTGGAGTATATTGTTGATAGTATTTTGTTGCCTACAACCGACACTACAGATGGTAAATTGATTCTAACTTCTACACCTAATTATAAAAACCCCCAACATGAGTTTCACACAGAATATGTTTTCCCATTAGAAGCAGAGGATAGGCTCGTAAAGTATACCTTATTTGAATCTCCGATGGTATCTGATCGGAAAAGAGATAAAATCATAGCTAGATATGCAGGTGGAGTCGATAATCCTAAATTTAGATGCGAGTATATGTGTGAAATACCAAGGGTTACTGAAAACACTGTAGTACCTGAATTTGAACAGATGAAACATGAAATAGTGGTAAGCGAACTAAAAATGCCCGATCACTTTGATGCTTATGTATCGGGTGATGTTGGATTTAGGGATCTAACAGTAATACTATTTTCGTACTATGATTTTATGAAAGCTAAATTAGTAATAACAGATGAACTAGTTATGAATGGTCCAGAAATGACAACAGATGCTCTAGCAAAGAGGATCAAAGAAAAAGAAGAACTTAGATTCCATAGAGAAGATACTAACATGGCACAGAAGCCTTATATTCGTGTTATGGATAATGATCTAAAACTTATTAACGATTTAGTTAGATTACATGATCTACATTTTGTTGCAACTAAAAAAGACA
>Ga0098046_1000854_pt1 | contig 10749 bp, 4 predicted proteins | sample 11BtaG_FD_77067 | JGI IMG/M metagenome (GOLD analysis project Ga0098046, IMG submission 77067) | Marine viral communities from the Subarctic Pacific Ocean - 11B_ETSP_OMZ_AT15265_CsCl metaG | ecosystem: Environmental > Aquatic > Marine > Oceanic | place: Pacific Ocean | collected 2015-01-16
ACTTACGATTGAGGGCGCATCAAAACCGGCTCCGGCTCCTGTAACGGTTGCAAGAACCACATAATCCGCTGGACTACTTAGATCCTCGGAGAAGGTAATTGTTCGTTCAACACCGTTAGCCGATACAGAAGCGACATTATAGGAATTTGAAAACGATGTGTCTGAAGTTGTCGCAAGACTAACTGATCCATAGCACCTCGGAACTAGCGGGCTGTGTTTAAGAACGTCAGGAGTAACAACACCATCGGTGGCGCTTTGTCCTTCCATGTTAGCTTTGGAGGCTTTGACTACCTTAGCTTGTGTTACGTTTGCATCTTTAATGTTATCTGTCTCAACAGCATCGGCTGCAAGTCTATCATGTGTTACGGCACCTAGAGCTAGGCTTGCGGTATTGATGGAGCTTGCTTGTAGGTTTAACTGGTTAACAGCTCCGGGCTGTAGCTTAGTGTTATCTACGGATGCGTTAGCGAGCTGAAGCGTGTCAACAGCGCCTGCTGCTATCTTACTTCCTGTGACTGCTCCGGCTTCAATCGCACCTGTAGTTACCGTTTGGACTCCTGCGTTCGTGTCGGCTGCGTCCTCGGTCATCTCCTGTGCGGCAAAGAGACCTTGCTTATAGGCGTTATCGAGATCGCTTTCGCTTAACACAGCTCCGGATGTAAAGTCAATCAAAGGAAGGACTGAGGTCGTGCGATAGATTCTTAGCTTTGAGGAAGAGTCAACAACACTACTGACAGACGCTAAGGAAATCCACGTCGCAGCAGTGCAAGTAACTGTCTTTGTAAGAGCGTCTACGGTGTAATCAACATCCTTTGTAAGAACCACACGCACGTCACTGCCGTTGATGAACACTACGGTTATGTCGTCATTGCTGAGGGCTTCAATACCATAGGTAATGCTCTGGGCTGTTGAGGGTGTTAAGAAGTCGGATAGATAGAAGGATAGTCCACTTGTGGCTGGCATGGTGTTTTATAAGGTTGGGATAGGGTTGTTAAGTTCTTCAGAAACAGATTTTTGTAGCTGTCGTTGATTAGTGTTAATGTCTTTAACGCGTTGAATAAGCTCGGGAAACTCTGCGCTCATCTCACGTTTAGCCTTACGTCTGTAAGCTCCAAGAACTCTGTTAATTTCTTTAATACGCGGGTCTTTCGAGACCAATTCAGCTTGTCCTCCGGCTTCTTTGACCGTCTTGGTGACAGCTTTAAACTGCCTTGAATTGACTAAACCTTTTAGCGCGTCACGCAAAGTGCGTCCGTTTATAGTTGTTGTAGATGTTAATTCAAGAAACCTGTCGTAGGCTTGTCGTCCTTCAGCGTTATAGAAGGTTTGCATGTCCGTTTCTTTGTTTCCAATAAAGTTTGGCGAAGGCATATCAAACCCGTGAACTAGCTCTTGTAAGGTCTTATCTACGCTGTCGTTCTTTTTACTTGATATGTAGATAGGATTCATAACACCAAGAAGTCCTAGTGGGTTTTGTTTATAAATAGCCTCACCTAAGAATGTCCTTTTGGGTGGTATCTTTTCATCAGCAATAGGAAGTTTACGTAACACCGCATCTAATACACTGCGTGATTCACGGATCATTACTTCACTTTCACCCATGTCTTTAAATTGGTTAACTGACATAGGCACTGCCATTCCGCTAATAATATCCCTACCGATCTTAGGACCGTAGATGTCAGGCTGTTGCACTGCATTTAAGACATTGTTTAAACCGCGAAGGAAAGACTTATCTGTTATGTTTTCAGCCATTCCAAAAGCGAGGGCCATAAACGACTCTTGGCTTCCTTGCTCTATCTTTGGGTTCATTGACATATGTTCAGCAAAGTCAGCCGCAATTCCAATCATCGTCGCAAATGGATCAAGCCTTTGATAACTTACATATGTTGGATTGTTTTCATCACCAATAACAAATGAGTTAGGCTGCCATCCCGTAGCTCTAAGTGCTTTTAATTCAGCAGGATTACGTGGTCCACTTCCGGTAATCTTATCTTTGTTTAAGTAAGCGTAATAAAGCAATGCGGCGCTTCCTGCTGTAGCGGTAGCCATGCGTCCACTGTATTCAGCTTTCTGCATTGGACTCATTGCTGCCATTTCAGCACGTCGCTGCGCTGCGCGTTTAGACATCATTGGTGCAATCTGTTCGTAAGCGGCACCAAACATTGTCCTCTTTAACCCAAATGAAAGGATCTGTGCGGGCGTGTTAACAAACGGAAGGATTAATGTTAATGGAGGAAATTTCTCCCGCGCTCTGTTTACAAGGCTAACGAACTCACCTTGATTAGGATCAGTAAAGGTTACTTCTCGGGTGTATTGTTTGGTCTCTTCCAGAAGCTTTAGCGCGTCTTGATCTCGCAAGAATTGATCTTTATTCTCTAATGTTAATCTCCGTAGTTCATTGGGTATTAACATCGGGTTGTCTATCGCCTCACCAGCGCGTTCTCCTTTAAGAACGTTTTCACGTGCTTGTTTTGCGAGCTTAGACATTATTGCGCTTTCGCTATACATCGCTCCATCTTCCAAGAACGACTTTTCCATTGTCTGTTTAATCCAAGCTTCTTTGGCTTCAACTGGTTTGTTAATCCATTTTGGATCGGTGTAAACGTGGTTGGCCAGTCTTTCGCGTAGGTTAGATAAACCGGCTGCTGCTTTGTTCATGGAATCACCACCAGCGTTCAACGCAAAAGGAAGGTTAAACCAAGTGTTAACCCATCCCATCGCTTTACCTGAGGTGCTGTCCTTGTTCATTCCATAAAGCTCGGGGTCGAGCGCGTCAATGTTAGGTCTCCCATTTGCCTCGGTAAACGGCGAAGGACCACCTGTAACAACATCTGATTTTGTCCGTGTTGCTTTAGACCCTGCTTTAATAACCATGCGGAAGTCCTCGGCTTGTTGGTGAAACTTTAGTGCTTCTTTAAAGACTTGCATTTGAGCCTCGTCTCCTCTCAGTGCGCCAACCCCTGCCCCTACGATGCGTTCCATCTTGGTTAAGAATCTCACTGCCAATGGCATAGACACGTTCAGTGTAGTGGTGGCAGGTCCAGATAGAAGGTTACGTTGGAACAGTCTAATACCAAAATTCGTAAACTTATCAAACCGACTCATCTGCGACATTTCATTAATCTTGACAAACGCATCCAAAGGACTTTCTCCATCAGCCGCAAACATCATGCGTTTCATAAAGGTGTCGAATCCTTTCTCCATGTCACCAGGTCTAGATTTTAACCATGAGTTAACAGCTTTTTTAGTAGTAAACCCACGTCCCGTGCTATTAATGGCTTCGGTTCTTCGCTTCACATACGCGCTTTTTTGTTTCCGAAGTTCTTGTAAACGTGTTTTAGCGGGAGACTTAAGAAGACGATTTCGGGCTTTTTGAGCATTACTGAGTTCCACAAACTGCTGGTCTGTTAACTTAGAAAGCGACTGAACCTCTTCAATGACTTGTTGGATGTCGTTCTCTTCGCGGATCATCCGTTTAGCCGAATCAATCCTAACAAGTATATCCTCCATTTCTGGATCAGCTTTGATTTCATCGGGAAGTGGTTTTCCTTTAGCTGGCTTATCTCCTTTCAATAGTTTGTTACGGAGTCCATCCAAGGTTTCCTGTGCGCTAGCAATCTTAACTTTCCGATCTGCTTTAGATTTAACAATCTTTCGAAGTTCAGCAACCGTAGTTGTTGTGGTTTTCTTTGCTTCAGATGCACGTTGTCTCTCAAGCTCTTTCGTTTTAACGCGAGCTTTATAATCTTTAGCGTTTAGTGTATCGACGTAATACTCCTCTTCACGCAAGGTAATGATGTCTTGTTCGTCTTTAAAGGCTTGGTCGTGATACTTAATTTTCTCTTCTAAAGAACGAACCTCTTTATTCAGCTTGTGTGTATCAGCATCGTCATCTTTAGGTGCCTTTGCTTCTCCTTTTATTTCATCTGGATCTTTACCAGAAAGCTCTGCTGACTTTTTACGTTTAAGTTCTAGTTGCTTCTCTAGAGTAGCCTTACGTTTTTCAAGACGTTCTTTTTCGTTTAAACGCTTCCGGTTGATTTCTTTTTGTTTAACTCTAGTCCCGTTACCAGAGGAAGGATCAATGACTTGGTCAGCTTCGTTTAATATTTCGTCTACTGTCTCATCCATATCTTGCAGATTTATCTCTGCAACCGCGTCTGCAAGGTCGTCATCGTCAGCAATGACCTGTGCCATAGCTACATCATAGTCTTCGGTTTGTTTTGTAGCTGCGCTTTTAATTCCCAGATTCTGCTGCATGGCTTGCACAAACCCAGTCTTACGATCTAATAATCCTTTAGAGAATTCAGTTCCATAGTTAGCTTGCACAGCGGTAAAGTATTTCAACCTACGTTGTTCTTGTGTAGCAAGGATCTTTATACGGTCGAGTTTTACCTGAGACGCTCCGCTAGCTTTTAGTTTGTCCCACTGTGCGCCAAGTGTTGTTAATTGATCGACTGAGGCTTGCATACCAAACAACGAAACTTGCTGTCCGGCACGTGCTTCCTTCATCGCGGCCAGCTTTGAATCGTCGTCCAGAAGACCGCCTTTGATAGCTTTATCAATTCCATCCGCGTTCATTCCGCTTGCCCTTAGAATTGTCATCATTTCGGCGGCTCGCTTTTCCGGGCTTGCAACGTCCTTTGCTACTAACTCAGGAACAAACCGTTTAAAGATGTCGTCCATTTCCGCTTTTGTTTGGGAACCTAAGATGGCTTCCGTAATACGGGCGTTCGCCATTATGGCTTGCTCACCGCTTACACGTTCAAACTCATCTGGTAAATCGGTTTCAAAAGGATCTACAGTCCCCTCAGGTTCCGCTTGTCCGGGTTTTGGTCCGGCAATCAGTTTATCAACATCAACATCCTCAAGCTCTTTTTCAACTTTTTTAGACATCTCTTGTCCTCCGGGAGTTTCTGTTCCGCTTTTTACAAGCGCCTCATCGTGATCGTCTTTAGCTTGTTTTAGTTTTTGGGCAGCTTCGGGCGTTCCATCAAAGTTCTTGAGAGACTTTAACAATTTAGCACCGGTCCACACTAAACCTCCCACAGCACCGCCAATGGCTCCTCCTTCAATAACATTCTTGATTCGACCCTCAAACTCGGAGTCTTCTTGGTTGGACTTCAAGTATTCTGTTACCGGATAAAGAAGATCCGTATGTTCCGACAGCAAGTCACTTAAACGCGCTTCGTGTCCGTCAAAGGCGACGAAGTCCGCTATGGCTCCTGTTGATATTCCTTTAATTGTTTTAGCTGTTGTGCTAGTGAATTTAAGAGCGGTGGCAGCTTTACCTGCTTTACTTAACAAGCCCACGGCGAATCCACCTGGAATCAATCCAGAAGCAAACTGTGTAATACCTTCAGCAAGTCCTCCAGCAATTCCCGTCGGTCTTCCGAAGGCTCGTTTGTTATAGAACTCTTCGTCCATGTCAAACATGTCACCAAGAACCATATCTGCGACACCTACCAGAGACCTGCCAAATCCTTCAAACCCTGATGCAACGCCGACTGCGACATCCTCAAGAATACCAGGATCGTCTTGTTCAGTGTCACCGGGAATGTCTAAGTGTTCGTAGTCAGGGTCAGTTAGTGAAGCCCGCATTGTGAGGTCGGGCGACGACATTGATGTGAAAGAATTAACCGTCTTTGGAAATATATTCATATGGTAAAATTATTTATTGTTATCTTCTTTTGCGGGAAGTCCGAAGCCTATCTTACGCGCTAGTTCTACTTGATCAGTTCGGAATTGATTCCGCTCTTCCTCGCTCCCACCGGGAAAATACATTTCAAACAATTCGTCTAGTTTATCGAACACGTTGTAAGCTCCTTCCCGTGCTGCATAGTAACTATAGATGTGCGTCTTAGGTGTTTCTTTTCTTTCGTAAAGTGGAGGAAGTATTGTTTGACCGTCAGGGGCAAGCTCTCTTGGGTTCAAGTTGAGGGCGTAAGAGGCGATTGGATTTTGTTTAACGACAGCACCGTTTCGGTGAACTGACAGAGGTAATCCAATGTATTGATTACGCGATACGGTCTCTGCGATGTGTTGTTCTTCGTCTGCAAAGTTTAAGGCTTTCGCCAACCGGGCGCCTTTACTGGCTGCTCTAATATAATAGACCGGGTCTTCAGTTTTAAGATAGAATTGCTGAATTAATTTTTGACGTTGGTCGTAGTTAGGGTTGCCCTTTAACATTACTTGCCGAGCGTTTTCATCGACCATCGTTTTGTTGAATCGGTCTAAAGCTTGTCCTGCTGTTTCATCAGGAATCTCTGGAACAATGCTCCCTTTCTCGTTAAGGAGATCCGTATCTTGCTGCCGCTGTTCCAAGGCTTTCGCAACTTTTGCGGCGGCCCTTTCCGGTGTATCTAATACAGTTACACCTGCGTCTCGTTGTATATCACTTAGGTTCTCGCCACCCCTAAACTCATTAGCGCGTCTACGTAAATCAGCTAAGGAGTCATCAGATATTTTCCCGGATTCTTCTGTGTAATACCTCTCTACAAGATCACGGTAATACGATTTTATTCCTACTGTTTCCCCTTGTCCGTTCATAAGGTCAAACACGCGGGCTTTCTTGTAACCTCGTTTTACAAACTCTTTAATAACATCCCGTTCGGCTCGGGCGTTTGCTGCTTGCCACGCTTCTAAAGGAGCCGCATAAAGGATCTTGTTCCATGACTCCTTGGCCGCGGTCCCCCAGTCGTCTTCTTTCGTGACTTTCAATCCTGATACATCTTTTCCAAGTTGCTCCCATTTTGCAACAATAGCGTCTGGATCTGTATATTGACGTTTAAGATCAGCCGCTCCAAGACCTTCAAAGATGGGTCTTCTGTTGTCAATCAAGGCGTAGAAATCGACATTGTCGTCATTAATGTCAAACCTAGAAATTAACTCCTTCACCCGTGACGCTTCGGTAATAATCTCGTCGCGCTCCTTTTCTCCAATCTGAGAATTTCTGTAAAGCTTGTATGCGGCAACTATTTCTTTTGACAACGCTTCATCTGCTTTTTCTGTCGTGAACTCCCCATCTTCCGTTTGAACTAAGATGTTAGCGATGTTGATTTTATGCTTATCAGCAAGGTCATCTCCTAAGGGGTCATCCGCGTATTCCCTACGCCGTTCTTCCGTGTCGATTAGTCGCTGTAGTTTTGAGATGTAGTCGTTAGTGTATCGTTTACCATTTAATAACAACTTTCCCTCTTTTACTTGCTCCAAGAACGTGTCGATAGTGTTTAGGTTTTCTTGGATGTTAGCTCCAAGGTTATCGAGTGACCTCTCTTCAATTTTCTTTCTCCATGTTGTAGAAGTGTGGTTTTTTATAATTCCTTTTTGAATTGAGTTAAGACCATCAGTGTATTTCGCATTGTCTATCGCATTAAGATGTTTAGCTTTATCAGTCCTCTCTTTTGTTATAGTGTTGACAGAGAGTTCTGTTTCCTGTTTTGGAGTAAGCTTAATTGGTTTGGTGTCTTTTGTTATCGCTCCGTCTTCTCCGTCGTTGATGTAGGAACCGTCTCCGCTAGGTTGAAGTCGTCCTTCGCTAACAAGCTTAAACACACCTTCGGGGGTCGTCTTGCTTGAAGCCTTTTCAATTTTAATTGGCACGTTTTCCAAGTTAAAAATCTTACCTGTTTCATCTACCAGTGAGACCTTAGAAAGAACACTTTCTTTACCTAATTGTGCAGGATTACCGGCGACGCTTACGTAATCAGTATCCCCCATCATAAATTGTTCTAGAGAGCTTAAGTCGCTGTCCGCTTCCTTTTGGATTGTCTCAAGCCCTGCTGAACGAATCCTTGGACCACTTTGCGGAACTCTTGGTAATCTAGGTTTCTCTTCGTTAACAATAGGATCTTTCGGCTCCACTTGAAATGGGTCATCGGAAGGAAGAAGCGTTCCCCCTGCTCCTTTAATATAATCCACACCCGGCACTGGATCGCCCGGAAGACTAGGTATTTCTCCGTCCTCGTTAACCTCAAGAGCAGGTTGTTCATCCGACGTAAAAACATTAGAATCATCCGTTAAAAGTATGTTATCAATCGCAGATGCTTCAGTAAATTTATGTTGTTTTTCAATTAAGGTAGCGTGAGTTTTACCGGCTAAGCCAGGAATCCTACGTAACATCTCATTGTGCAACGCTATCTGGTGAGATGAATTAGCGACCATTTCATCTACTTCGCCCGGTATCACGTCGTTGTAACGCTTCTCAAGCTCTGCGATTGGGTCTTCAGAGTTTAAGATTTTGTTCATCTCTGATGGAGAAGCGTTTGATAACTCAGCCTCTAAGGTCTGTAACTTTGGAATTACTTCCGTCTTTAACACCTGACGATACAGTTCTTCATCAACGGCCTCTTTCTGAAACAAGTCATAGATAAAACTTTTTGCTGATTCGTCGCCGCCTTCGGCGCGTTTCTTTAGCTCCTCTTTAATCTCCATAGGGGACATCCCTTGGACTTTCTCGACCCCCGCTTGTTGTTGTATGTTTTTAAATTGACCAGCAAGTTGTGGGAACTGATTTAAAGCTTTTGATAACTGAGTAAACGAGTTCTCCTTGGGAGTTTCTTGTGTTACTACGTTGTATTGACCGCCACGGCTAATTGTTGATCGCAGTGAGACTTGACCAAGATTAACATCAACTTTCTCCCGTGTGTCTTGAGAGAGTGCTTTTTTAAGATCTTCTGTTGTCATTTAAAATTGTTATTTAGCTGGAAACACCTGAGCGGTTTGCATTCCGGTTTGCATGCCTTGTAACCCGGCTTCCAATAGGCTGGCTTGTTTGATTGGCTGGTTGATTCTAAGCTGGTTCATTCGTGAGCGTATAGCGCCTTCCTCTAATTCTAATCCAGTCTGTTGTGCTTGCATCTTCTGCTGTTGTTTCTCAGAGAACGCATATCGTGCTTGTTTAGCTGTTAACGAATCGGCCAACCTCTCTAAAGACGTGCCAGAAATACCTGACTCCGTAAGAGCAATCAGACGCGCACGTGATTTTGCCTCCATTGTCTGCACCTGTGCGGCTTCGGTGCGTTGTGACCGGGCTGTGTTTTCCTGAGCCTCCCTCAGTCTGACCGCCGTATTAGCACGTTGCGCTCTAACTTGTTCAGCAGCAGAGGCTTGCGATTGAGCTTGTTCTTGGGCGCTTGCCGCAGCTTGTTGCCCAGCAAAGGATGAGATAGCACTAGCGGCACCCATAACGAGAGGATTACACATAATTGTTATTTAGATAAAGAGGGATTGATTTGGAATGAAAGGAAGTCGGTGGAGTCGTCATCGGAGAACTCAGCACCGCACCACTTAAGCCATCGAATAGCTGTGGTGTTTTGGACGTGGACGTGGTTGACACATGGTAGTTTGTAGTGGTTAACAATAAAGGAAAGCCAAGCTTTACTAGCTTTAGCAAACTCAAAGCCCGCAACTTGAAGCAGCCTATCGGTCGATAACAACCAGATGTAGTTGGTGTTATCCTTGATAAGCTCACCGATCCCAAAGCAAGCTAAGGGAGCGTGGTCGTCTTTGGCGCATATGGTCCACGTGTGGTAGTCTTGCTTTAACCCTAAGTCTAGGGCTTGTGTTGGGGTGGACCCACTGGTTAACAAACATTCAAGCTTGTCGATGTGGCGCATGTTGATGCCTACCTCTTCACAGTCAGATTTACGGGCTGACCTAAGGTAGACGTTATTATATTCTAGTTGAACGGGTATGGACGTTGGCTTCGAATTCACAGGCTTGGAAGTTAGATGCAAATGCACTTGAGTTAACAATCTTAATAAGCGAATCCTTGGCTTGTGTAAAGATCGAGAATCGCAACTTACCGTCTTGTGAAAGAAGGGAGTCCGTCGAGGTGATGTTAATGACGTTAGGACTGTAGGTAAAGATACGCTTGTCCCGAGCTAGAGGTGTTACCTCAACTTGGAAATCCACAGCGTCCGTAAAGAACAAGGTGCCATTCCTAAGGATCATGCGGGCAAGACCTGAGGACACTGGTGGGTTACCTTGTTTGAACACTGGCTCACTGAAGGTGTATTCTAGGTTGTATCGAACACCACTGAAGCACGTCCGGTTGTAGGACTGAATACTTGCTTGGGTGCCGTTGACAAAGTTAACAGTTACCCGGTTACCGTGGCTGTCATACACCTCAATAACATCATCAGGACCGGGAGTGAACCCGAGGTCGATCAAGGTGTCGGTGGGTGTAGAGGTTGGGTTGCCAACAAAGGTTTTCTTCTTGAGCATGTCGAGGTGGATCGTAAAGCCGTCAAGGGTGTCTTCCTCAAGCCGTAGCTCTTCACACTTCATCTCAGTCAACAGGGTGTCGCCATCTTTGTCACCGACAACAAACAGGGAGCTATTGATGAACTCTAGGCTAAGGACATTGAAGGGCATCTTGAACTTGCTCCATGAGCTAACAACCTTTTCCCGTCCGTTAAAGAAATACTTGTAGACGTATATGGTGTCGCCTCCTGAGCTAAGAGCAATGAGGTCAGTGGATGTGGACCCTGATGTTACAAGGATGTTACCGTTGGTGATGTATCCTGGAACTTGTGTGGTAATGTCATCCGAGTCGTAAACGTCCGTGGTGGCATTGAGAGAATACTCTTGCATACCGAGGAAGTTACCGCGCTTAAATGGGAAATAGACATAAGAGCCAACAGCAAGGGGATCTTCGGATGTGTTAACATCATAGTTGGTGACTGCCTCAAGAGTGATTGTTTCGTTGGTCAAGGGATCGCCCTTAAGAACAAACTGTCCCCGGTC
>Ga0098046_1000858_pt1 | contig 10718 bp, 13 predicted proteins | sample 11BtaG_FD_77067 | JGI IMG/M metagenome (GOLD analysis project Ga0098046, IMG submission 77067) | Marine viral communities from the Subarctic Pacific Ocean - 11B_ETSP_OMZ_AT15265_CsCl metaG | ecosystem: Environmental > Aquatic > Marine > Oceanic | place: Pacific Ocean | collected 2015-01-16
AATTCTATGGGGCGGTTGAAATATTACCGCCCCACCAAAAAATACTTGACATTTACAAGTTTTAGTATTATATTTATTTACATAAAGTTACAATCAAAAGGAGTTCGTTATTTACCAAAATATCTGGTTTGACATTAAAAAGAATACAATGAATGTTTGGGACGACCAAAAAGGACATTTACAAATACCATACAGAAAATATGCTTATGTAAAAGATTCATCTGGTCAACACATTAGTTTATATGGTGACAGATTAAAACGAGTTACTTCATATGATAAAGACGACCCAACTCTACACGAATCAGATGTTCCACCAATGACCAGATTCTTGGTTGACCAATATGGAGATTCAGATGAATCGTCAGTAGGACATAAAGTTATGTTCTTTGATATTGAGGTAGAGGTAACTGAGGGATTCCCCGATGTTCAGAAAGCATACAATCCAATCACATCAATCGCATTATATGATTACGCAACAGAAAAATATTACACTTATTGTTTTGACCCACACAAAAGAATTGAAAGTTACGAGAAAGGTGAAGAAGTTGTAGAGTTTTATGAAACTGAATATGAGATGTTAACTAAATTTTTCCAGAAGTATTTAGAAATCAGACCTACAATATTAAGTGGTTGGAACTCGGAGTTCTTTGATATTCCTTATTTATATAATAGAGCAGTTAGGGTCTTGGGTCCAGAAATAGCAAATCTATTATCACCAATATCAAAAGTTATTTATTCAGAATACAAAAAGAAACACACAATAGCTGGTGTTTCATCATTAGATTATTTACAATTATACAGACAATTCACATTTACTCAACAATCAAGTTATCGTTTAGATTACATTGGTGAAGTTGAAGTCGGAATGAAAAAGGTTTCCTATGAGGGAACACTCAATGATTTATATGACAATGACTTACAGACATTTATAGATTACAATATCCGAGATGTAAAAATCTTGGTTGAGTTAGATAAGAAGTTGAACTTTATAGATATTGCAAGAGGTATTGCTCACCTTGGACATATACCTTATGAAGATATCAATATGTCAAGTCGTTGGTTAGAGGGAGCAATTTTAGTTTATCTAAAAAAGATTGGAGTGGTTGCACCTAACAAACCAGGAAGACCAAAGAAGTTTAATAGTGATGAAAAGTTTGCAGGAGCATATGTTCAAGAACCACAATCAGGAAAACACGATTGGGTTTATGACTTGGATATTACATCAATGTATCCAAGTGTGATTCGTTCACTAAATGTATCACCAGAAACAAAGATTGGTAAAGTTGAGGGTTGGAACGAGGAACAATTCTTAAAGTCAACAAACAACAAAACATATTCGGTTATGAATAAACAAGGTAGAGAAATTGGTAAGATGACCGAAACAGAATTACAAGACTATTTTGACAAATCAAAAGTATCAATCGCATCTAACGGAGTAATGTATAGAACAGACAAACAAGGTTTGATTCCGGCATTGTTAGAGAAATGGTTCAACGAACGAGTAGAGATGAGAAAACTCGTAAAGAAGTATAATGAACAAGGTGATACAGAAAAAGAACAATACTTTGATAGAAGACAACACATTCAGAAGATTGTATTGAACTCGTTGTATGGTGTATTGGGATTACCAGTATTTAGATTTTATGATTTGGATAATGCAGAAGCAACAACATTAACAGGTCAATCATTAATTAAGTTTAGTAAAAAGATAACCAATCATTTCTACAACAAAGAATTAGATACCAATGAAGACTATGTTATTTATATTGATACAGACTCTATTTTCGCATCGGCAGTTCCATTGATTGAAAAGAGATTCCCAAATCAAGAGTTATCAGAAACAATGATGACACAGAGAATTATGGAAGTTTGTGAAGAAGTTCAAGATTATTTGAATAAAAGTTATGATTATTTTGCTAAGAAGTTTTGTAATATAGATGACCACGTGTTTGATATTAAACAAGAGGTAATTGCAAAGACCGGTTTATTCATTACGAAGAAACGATATGGATTACGAATCATTAATGACGCTGGTAGAAAAGTAAACAAAACGCATGTAAAGGGATTGGATACCATTAGAAGTAATTTCGCAGTCGCTATGAAAGAATTACTATCAAATGTATTGGATGACATACTGGCAAATGTTCCAAAGGAAAAGATTGATGAACGAGTATCATTGTTTAAAAGAAATATGCATAATTTATCGTATGATGTTATGGCAAATCCAATCGGTGTAAAAGGTATTGGTAAGTATGAAGTGAAAGATGAGGAATCACCATTCAGTAAATATAAGAAAGGTGCACCAGTTCACGTCAAGGCAGCAATCAATTACAATTCATTGATTGAACATTGGTATGAGGGTAAGAAATATGAAAAGATATCCAACGGAACAAAGATTAAATGGGTGTATTTGAAAGAGAATACATTTGGATTTGACGCAATCGCATTCAAAGGACACGAAGACCCACGAGAAATATTAGAATTAATTAAAAACCACATAGACCACAAAAAAATGTATGAACAGGCGATGTCAAAGAAACTCGGTATGTTTTATAAAGCAATGCATTGGGGTGGAGTAGAAGACAAAACAACATCTATGAATAGGTTCTTTTAAAAATAAATTTGATTTTCACAAAACAATATTATATTTATATATAAACCAAATAGGAGTTACAATGAACAAAAATCAATTAACTAATTTCATTAACAAATACACATTAGGTGGGGAAATTCAATCTACCAAATGGGTTTCTAAAGGTGATAGTTTAACAACAAGATTCATTTCTGGTGATAAATCAGTAGTGGGTAGAGTTGTTTTAAGTAAGTTTAACCACTTAGAACCTTGTGAATTAGGTGTTTATAGCACCGGACAATTATCTTCACTACTATCAGTATTGGGTGATGATGTCGATATAAGTTTATTACGAGCAGGTGATAAGTTTATTTCTATGGAATTAGAAGATTCAAAAAGAAAAACAAAATCTAAATATATGTTGAGTGATTTGTCAGTTATACCGACACCACCAGAACTTAAGAATCTACCAGATTCATTTGAGTTAGGTATCAAGGTAGACGCACATTTCATCAATACATTTATTAGTGGTAAAGGAGCCTTGTCAGACGCAGAAACCTTTACGATATTAACAGAAAATGATGAAACACAGATTGTTATTGGATATGCAAGTATCGCATCTAATCGTGTTACGATTCCAGTTGAAACTACAAAGTTCAAACTAATGGAACCAATATCATTTAACGCTAATATGTTCGCATCAATCTTAAATGCAAATAAAGATTGTGAAAGTGCAACATTAGAAGTTAGTTCACAAGGGTTATCAAGAATTAAATTCTCAATCGACAATTACGATTCAGAATATTTCTTAGTATCAACACAAGCAGTTAACTAATGGAAACTCTAAAACATAGCTTATGGGTTGAGAAATATCGCCCTAGTGAGTTAGAGAATTATATCGGTAATGACCATTTAAAATCAAAGGTGTCGGTATATCTTGAATCAGGAGATATACCACATCTATTATTATTCGGTAGAGCAGGAACAGGTAAAACAACACTTGCTAAACTATTAATTAATAACATTGATTGTGATTACCTTTATATAAACGCATCTGATGAGAATAGTGTAGATGTAGTTCGTGAGAAAGTCAAGAACTTCGCATCAACATTAGGTTTCAAGGATATGAAAGTGATTATCTTGGACGAGTGTGATTACATTACACCTAATGCACAAGCAGCACTTCGTAATCTTATGGAAACTTTCTCAAAGAATTGTCGTTTTATCCTAACTTGTAATTATGTGGAAAGAATTATTGACCCGATACAAAGTCGTTGTCAGTCTTTCCAGATAATTCCACCAGATAGAAAACAAGTTGCACAACATCTTGCCAATATCTTGGGTAATGAGAACATAGAATATGATATCAAAGACATCGCTACCATAGTAAATGGTGGATATCCAGATGTCAGAAGAGTAATCAATGGTGCTCAAAGACAAGTAGTCAATGGAAACTTAGTGATTGATGAAAATACAATCACACAAAACGATTACAAAACAAAAGTTTTGGAAATCTTAACAACACAAGATAAAAAATCATCATTTCAGAATATCAGACAATTACTTGCAGACTCAAAAGTTACAGACTTTTCGGACTTGTTTAGGTTAATGTATGATACGATAGACGATTGGGGACAAGGTCATATCGCTGAGTGTATATTGATTTTATCAAAATATCAACAATCAGACGCAGTCGTAGTGGACAAAGAAATCAACATTATGGCTATGTTTGTAGAATTAATAGGGAGTATCAAATGAGTAGTCACCCAAACCCAGCACCACCAAAACAAGTGGAATTAGACATATCAAAGGCAGATACGATTCAATGTGAAGATTGTGGAAACGCATCTTTTATACCGGCATTCTTTTTAAAAAAGATATCGGCATTGATGAGTCCAACAGGTAAAGAAGCAATAGTTCCAATTCAAGTTTATAGTTGTGGTAATTGTGGAGTTGTTCCACAAAAGATGTTAGAAGGTAGTGGACTTGGAAAAGAAAACTAAGTATAATGTAGAAAAGTTATACCAAGATAATCATAGGGTAAATAAAGACGGAACCGAAACAGGACTGAACATTTATGAAAATAATAATGGTAAGTTAGAGGGTGGTAGACAACACGACCCGATTTATAATAATCCAAATTCTAAAAAACAAATCTACACTTTTGGTTGTAGTTGGACTTATGGTTGGGATTTACCACAAGAACAAACCTTTACTCACTTATTAGGTGACGAAAACACATCAGTTCATAATTATGGAGCAGGTGGAACAGGTTTGGATTTCTCAGTCAAGACTCTATCAGAAGTTTACATACCAACATCAACCAGACAAATATTTATTATTACAATGCCACATTATTTTAGAAGAACTTGGTTTGATGATGACGGAGTTGTTATGAAACCTTGGCAAGTAAAAGAAAAAGTCGATATCAATGAGTATAACAATTATTTCAATTTTCTACATAACTATGAATTACTAAATACTTTTATAGGTCGTGATAGAATTATATGGGGAACTTGGGATAGAGATTTACCAGAAGAAAAGTTTGATGTATTCTTTGATAGGATAGATTATACAGATGACGAATTACATCCAGGTCCAAAATCTCATAAACAATATGCGGAAAAATTAAAAGATGTATTACAAGATAGATTTAAATAACTACGAACCACGAAAAGTTCCAGAATATCAAAAGTTTACAAATTACAACGATATCAAGTGGGAACAAATAGAAATGATATCAGAAGAGTTGGATAACTTTAAAGATTCATTTGGAAAAGATTGGCAAGAGTGGAATTTAAAAGACCTACGAAGTAGATTAAAAGACAATTGGACATTTTATTTAGTTGAGGGTGGTTGGGCATTCATAGATTACAATTGGGAAATACCAAAACTATGTAATCGTTATGTTTTTCCAAATAACAGAGATGGAAAGTTAGGTGAAGATTTAGTTTGGATGCGATTTAATGATTTAAAAGAACAAGGTTATGATTATTGTTTTGGGTTTGTTGATAATTGGAATAAACCTGCTAACCAAATGAGTAGAAAACTTAAAGGATTTGTAGAAGAGTATGAAAGCTTGGATATTAAAAAGAAATAGTAATAAATATGAACTGACTGAGGTTCCAAAACCTACAATCAAAGAAGATGAAATTCTAATAAAGTCAAAAGTTTGTATGATGTCATATAATCTTGTATGGGCAGAATCAGGTCATCCATTAGATATGAATAATTTATATAATCGTGATTACACAATTTTTGGAACTGATGGTGCTGGTATAGTAGAACAAGTTGGAAAAAATATATCTAATGTAAAGGTTGGAGACGAAATTGTAGTTTATTCTATAATGGATAATAAAGTATTTGGATACGAAACCACCAATGGATTACTGGGGGAATATGCGGTTGTAAAAGAAGATATGTGTTATCCAAAACCAAAACACTTAGATTGGAAAGATTGTAGTGTTGGTGGCTATGGAACAAATCTACAAGCACTAAAAAATTGTAATTATACAAAAGATGATGTAGTATTGGTTTGGGGTGGTAGTGGTTCTTGTGGAACAACAGCAATAGAATTATGTAAAAAATTAGGACTGAGTGTTTATACTATTACATCTGATTGCTTTACAACAAATAATGCAGATTTATCTTTTAATAGAACAAAGTTCGACTTAAATCAAAAATCATCTCTAAAAATGATGAGAAAGTCAATGAAATCATCAAAAGGATTACCAACAATCATTATAGATTATTTGGGAAAAGATACATTAGATTTTAGTTTAAAGTTATTGGATAAAAAAGGAAAGGTTGTAATCTATGGTGCACACACCGGTTATGACATTTCTTTTGATAGTAGATATTTATGGTTAGATGAAAAGCAAATTATCGGTAGTCACTATTGTAGTAGAAAAAACTTTAAAAAATCATTAGAGTTGATGAAAGACTTAAAACCAAATTCAACACCACATAGTATTTATGACTTTGAATCAGTATTAAATGAACTAAAACAAAACAAACTAAATGGACTAAATTCTTTGATTTGGTAATATTTATATATAGGAAAACATTATGTCAGTAAAAACAAAATCAGAAAATTTTTTAAATTACATTACAGGAAGTGCAGGTGGTTGGCCGGCAAATACCAATATTGGGATACTTGGTAATATAGATTACTTGGTTGAAACAGGTTCTAATGATATTTACTTTTTAGAATTTAACACTAATGTAGGTATCGTTGGTTCAATATCTGACCAAACTTCTATTTACAATTCAATATCAGATTATGCAAATGAACAATCTTGTAATACTTGTTATGTTTATGGAGTTAGAGAGGGTGGTAAACAAAATCCCACCACTTATCAACAAACTTTAATTAGTTCAAGTTTTGCCAGACACGATATAACGACTAATTTTGAATACAACAATAACACATCAGACACTTATTTCTCACAAAGAGAAAACACAGACCATTTAGACAAGTTTCATTTGTTTATACAAACACCTTGGTATAGTGATGATAATTTAAAAAGTATAGTTAGTGGTTCATTTAATAAAACAACATTTAGAAGTTTATTAAGTTCATCAACCGAAAGTGAAAGTTTGATACCACTATTTGACTCATCATCACCAACAACAAACACTAATAATCCAGATTTTATTATAAAAAATCCAAGTGTAGATGGTGGATTTATCAACAATTATAAAATGTATGATTGGAATGGTTCTAATACACGAGTAACAGATGCTATCGCAACAGCAAGTTCTGAGGGACACATAGTTGAAAAATTTATAGTAATGAGTGGAAGTTCACAAAATTCAGAAACAGGTAGATTTGTTTACTTAACAACACCAACAAAACAAATAGAACTAAAAGATTATGTGGTTCCATTGTTATCCCACAAATCAGACGGAAATGATGGATATAAGGTTAAATCATACGGAAGAACGACAGCAAGTGGTAGTTTGATTGGTATGTTTGATGGTTCTACAAAACAAGTTCAAGATGTAGAAGTTGGAGATGTTGTTAAATCATATTGGCCAGATAATATGAGTTTGAGTGATATGGATTATAGAGATTACACCACTACAAACTTAACAGGTTCATTTAGTGGTTCAATCGTAGTAGGAATATCATCAGACGAAATTTCAGACTATTATGTATTAAATGGGTCAAAAAAGTTATCAAAAGCTAACTCATCATATTCCGACTCAGATTATTTCGTTAAATCAGGAGATACTTGGTCTTGGAAAAAAGTAAGTGATATCTCAACAGGAGATTATTTACTACAAGGAGACGGAACAGAATTAGAAGTTACATCACTAACTGAAGAAGCAGCAGAAACAACATTTTACTCATTAGATGTTGAGGATATTGATACATACTTCCAAAGTGATATTTTAGTTCATAATATTCCAAAAATGTAATATGAAATACAATAATAGTTTTAAATATTCAATACAAATTCCCAACTTTTTATCACAAGAAAAATGTGATGAATTGTTAAAAGACATTATGGAATCAGAACAAGATGTAATTGGTTGTGTCGGAGATGAAACGGGTGGTACCGCAATCATACCACAAATTAGAAAAACTAATGAGTGGTATTTGTTTGACCAACCAGACAACGAGTTCAGACCAGACAAAGTAAATAAAGATTGGAAATGGTTACAAGACAAAATGTTTCAAATGGCTAATATCGTAAATGATAAAATATTCCAATTTGATATTGATGCGTGTGATGATGAATTAAAACTAATAGAATATACAAAAGGTGGATTCTATGGTTGGCACACAGATTTCAATGCAGGTAGTTGTTCTAATAGAAAATTAGTAGGAATTGTTCAATTGACAGACCCAAGTGAATACGAGGGTGGTGAAGTTCAGTTCGGTATTCAAGATAAAGATACAAAAGAGTGGTATACAATGAACCAGTTAAAAGGTTCATTAACATTATTTCCAGCGTTCTTATGTCATAATGTAGTTCCAATAAGTAAAGGTAAACGATATGTTATTCAAGAGATATTCGTTGGGGACCACTTTAGATAGTGTATGAAACAAAAGTTATATTTAAGTAATAAATTAGAAATAAGAAAATCAAAATTACACGGGTGGGGAGTATTCGCAACACAAGATATTTCCAATAACGAAATTATAGAAGAATCTTTGACAATACCAATATTAGAAGAAATTTCTGATGATTTGAAAAGATATCGTTATGTTTTTGACAATAAACAATATTTTGGTTTAGGTTTTTCAAGTATTTATAATTCAGCAAAGTCAGAAGAAAAGTCAAATTTGAAAAAAGAGTTAGTGGACGATATGATAGTTTTTACCACCATAAAAGAAATTAAAAAAGATGAAGAATTATTATTACACTACTATGATTCAGTATTATACTATATGTTAAAGGTTAAAAAAGATGAAACAAAATGACAATTTTAAATTCGTAGTTCATAGAGAAAACTTTTTATCATTAAGTCAATGTCAGAAGTTAATGAGATATTTAGAAACAGGACAACCAACTGATTCTGAGTTAGCAGGTAATTATGATGATGACCTTGTAAATAAAAAAGTTCGTGATAATAAAGAGGTTGCCATCAATAATGAACAATTAAAAAACAAACTAAAAATGGTATTTGAATTGTCTAATCAATCTATATGGAAATATGACATACAAGAATTAGAAAAGGTAAAAATACTAAGATATGAAAATGGTGGTAAATACAAATGGCATACTGATATGGGTTCAAAAGAAACTTCTACAAGAAAATTAACAGCCGTGGTTCAACTATCAGATGAAACAATGTATGAGGGTGGAAATTTAGAGTTCGGTATCACAGATGACTCAGGTGAGAAAAACTACACCGCACCAAGAACAAGAGGAAGTATAATAATCTTCCCATCATTTTTATCACATAGAGTTACACCTATCGTATCGGGTAGAAGATACTCATTAGTAACTTGGATGAACGGAGATTGTTTTGTATAAAAAGAATAAAGATTTTAAGTGGGTAGTTTCAAAAGACAACTTTTTAAGTCAATCGGAGTGTGAAACATATATTGAAAAAATAAAGAATTCTGAAGAACTAATCAAAGATAAAGACTTTGCTAAACATAACGGAAGATTTGTATCTTTTAATGATGATACTATATCAGATAAAATATTTAATGTTGTCAAGTTGGCTAATACTATGTCTTTTAAATTTGATATCGGTGGTGTTGGTGGTTGTTTCGGTAAACATTATCCTAAAACATTTTTTTCAAATGTTTCCGATGAAGACTTTCACTCTGATTTAGATACAGAAGATGACTTAGTTTCCTTATCACAAGACGGAAAAGATACTTATTGTGATGATAAGATGTTAATAAAAAAGTTAGGTGTATTTGATACCACCACTAAAATTGCCGCTGTATTATTTTTAAATGATGAATTTGAGGGTGGAAATCTACAAATATGGAGCACACAGATTGAACCAAAACCAGGTAGACTTGTTATTTTTCCATCATTTGCAGCACATAAAATAAGAAAGTTTTCTGGTGGAGACAGATTTGTCATCGCCACTTTTATAAAAGGTGATTATTTTAAATAATTTACATTTTTAAAAAACAACTTACTATTTATTTATATCTAAAAGGTTATTCACAATGAAAGCAAAAACACTATTTAATCACATACAGGAAATTACCAACAATCAACGACCAAATTATTGGGACGAATTAGATGACGCATCCAAAAAGACTTGGTCCAATTATATGGTGCATAGATTTCTATCAATGAAACCAGAATGGATTGAAGTAGTGAATGAAATACAACAATATTGGGAATTAAAACCCAAGTCGGTGTATCAATTCTATACAGATGTACTACCAAAGGGTAGAACCTTTTTAAAATACACTAAGTCTAAAAAGAAATCCAAGATAGAAAAGTGGGCTATGGATATATTATGTCAACACTTTGAAGAAAGTTCACAAAATATTGAAAAAACACTTGACATTATAGGTAAAGATGTTGTATATTCAATCATATCAAAGTATGGTGTAGATGAAAAACAACTAAAAAAAATATGGAGTAAATGATGGCGATTAAAGACGCACCTACAAAAGTAGGAATACCAAAGGCAACCTTAACCAAAGAAGACCAAGAAA
>Ga0098046_1000872_pt1 | contig 10599 bp, 7 predicted proteins | sample 11BtaG_FD_77067 | JGI IMG/M metagenome (GOLD analysis project Ga0098046, IMG submission 77067) | Marine viral communities from the Subarctic Pacific Ocean - 11B_ETSP_OMZ_AT15265_CsCl metaG | ecosystem: Environmental > Aquatic > Marine > Oceanic | place: Pacific Ocean | collected 2015-01-16
AAGCAGTGATGTAGGTAATGTTCAGCGTGACGTTACATCTGGATTTGCGGATATGGACGAAGGATTTGATGACGCTCAAGCAGATCGACAAACCCGTATGGGTGACCTATCTGATGATGTAACTCGAGAAGCTGGTCTTACGAGAAGCGGCGTTACTGATCGTATTGATCAACAAGATGTTGATCTGGGTAGGGCATTTTCTGATACCAATGATGAAATCATTGATGCAGAGGGGCGTCTTACAACTCAGGCAGCCACGTATTTCACTGACCTAGTTGATAAACTTAGCACTAACCGTAGTGACATCATGGAAAAGGTAGGAGACGAAGCTGTAGATACTCGTGAAGACATCTCAGACTTTGATACTCGTACAACTAATACATTGGATACAATCGGTTCAGACTTAGGTGCAGGTCAAGCAGACATCCAGAGTGCAGTAGACTCAGGTAATGCCAATGCAACGGATTACTTCGGTACATTGTCAGAAGGACAGACAGGCATTTCTGATCAGGTTACTGGTCTTCAGGGTGACTTCTCTGGTTTCCGTTCTGATTATGATGACAACACTATGTTGGCTAATCGTGCCCGTAATGACCTATCACAGGCTCTAGGTATCACTGAAAACAACCTAGCAGGAGCTATTGGTGGTGAAGGTGAAGCTACTCGTGAGCAAGTAGGCAATACAGGAGCGGCACTAACTGGTGAGATTTCCGGTCAAGGTATTTCAACCCGGGGCGCTCTAGGTGATGTGGAAAATGCTGTAATAGGTAACATGGATGATGGATTTGGTACCGTTAAGGGTTCAGTAAACAACGCTGCCTACGAAATTGCACAAGGATTTGATGCTACATCTGCTGATGCACAGTTGGCTCGAGAAGAGTTCATGATGGGTCTGGGCAACATGGAGAGTTTTGTTAATACTGGAATGGAAGGTCTGGATGCAAATACCACTCAAGGCTTCCGTGCTATGACAAGTGCCTTCGATGACAATGGTAAACTCATCCGTAATGATGTGAATGACATGGGTATGGCTGTACAGCGAGACATCGATCAAAATGGTAACCTTCTGGTTTCATCTTTTGATGCTCAAGGTACCCGAATTAACCAAGTAGGTTATAACATCGAAGATATGATGGGAATGCTTGGATCAGTACAGGGTAGTTCAATAGCAGATACAGGACTTCTTTCGCCAGCGGTGAACCGTAGTCCATATGCTCGAACTTAGAGGTAACATATATGATACCAACAAGTGTAAGCCAGACAGGCATAGACCTAATTAAGAAGTTCGAGGGTCTGCATAAAGTCGGTGACGATGGTATGATCCACAGTTACCGCTGTAGCGCTGGAAAGTGGACCATAGGTTTTGGCTCGTGCAAGGGTGTAAGGTCAGGGATGAAGATCACCCCTGCCGAAGCAGAAGACCTTTTAGCAAGAGATATTGAGTCTCACGCTAAAGCTATTCACCGCTACGTCCATGTCCCACTATCCCAAAATCAGTACGACAGTTTGACCTCGTGGATTTTCAACGTAGGCGAAGGTAACTTCAAATCCAGCACCTTGCTCAAGAAATTGAATAAGGGTCTGTACGATGAAATACCAGAGCAACTGAATAGATGGAACAAGGCCCGAGTAGATGGTAAACTAACTCCTCTACGTGGACTGACACGCCGCCGGGCTGCTGAAGGTGCATTGTTCTCGATGGATGCTATCCTAGCTTCTGATGGCGGTGACCTAATGGTGCAGAAGCCTACTCAGGAAGCACCTAAGTCATTAGCTAAATCTAAGACAATGGCCGGGGCTGGTATTGCAGGAGCTGCAACAGGCTTGAATGAAGTCGCTGGGCAGATTCAAGGACTTGTAGCTTACGCTCCTATGCTCAAGACAGTCTTCCTACTATGTGCCATTGGTGGCATAGCTCTTGCGGCCTACGCCCGTTGGAAGGACAATAAGGAAGGTATTCACTAGATCATGGAAAACTTGAAGATACCCCTAACATTGGTTTTTGCTATGGTTATTCAGTTAGCTGGGGGAATCTGGTGGGTTAGCCAACAGGCGACAACCATATCAGGTCTTGAAGAAACCGTGAGCACACTAGGATCACGAATGGCCCTAGAGGATACAATCAATACAAAACGTGATGTTAAAGAGAACCAAAACGAACTTAGTCGTGTGCAAGAAGACTTAGATGATGTTTGGACTGATATGTCTGCAATGACAAAAGCTATATCTGAAATCAATAACATCAAACAGCGCATAGCAATTCTTGAGAACGAGCTAAAGTATATCGCTCGAAATTCAAATGCTGGTGCGAAATAATGTTTATCTTCGGCAAGATCAAACTCTACCTTATCGCTGGTTTAGCTCTACTGCTTCCCATTCTCTACGTCTTAGGGCGCAAGGATGGTAAGAAGATAGAAAAGGGTAAAGTTCTTGCCGACGAATTACAGGCCCAGAAACGGTCTTCAGATTTTTACAAAACGATGGCAAAGCATGAAGAAGATACTTCTGTTAATAGCCGGGATGGCCTTATTAAAAGGCTGCGCCGAGACGGTCTATAGGACTAAGCTAGAAGTCTACTGCCCCCCGCTAAAACAGTATTCCCAAGAATTTAACGAAGAGCTGTCGGTAGAGCTAGAGGTTCTACAGGATGGGTATACGGCCATTCCAATGGTTGTTTCTGACTATGTGAAACTACGGGATGAAGTGAAGGCCTGTCAGAAGGAAAGAGATAAAAATGGCGATTAATGTAACTTCACCCGGGGGTCTAACTGGTGGCCGTAAATTTATGGGTCAGCAGTATAGTGACAGACGTGTAGGAAGCAGTGATGTAGTGCTAGAAGCACAGAAGATACTGGATGATCCTACTAGCTACGCTGCCAGTCAAGGTATGTTGGTAGGCCAGCAAGTACCTTTTATGGATTCCAGTGCTGGTGGAACTCAAGGCACTCAGGTAAACTACGGAAGTACAAATCAATTTAACACTACTGCAGCCACGGGTACTACGGCAGCCGGGGCTAATCTTATGCCCGAGGCTCCTACAGCCCAAACAGGATACAACTCCGCTTCAGTAACCAACGCTATTAATGAAACAGGCACAAGTGCTAATGCATCCACAGCTACAGCATCATCAGGATCGTTAGTAGATGTAGACGAAACGCAGATGGCCCTTGAGGGTGATGCTGCAACTGATAGTCTAAATGATGTAGCGATGTACAACACATCGAATGTATTAGACACTAGCACTATTGCAGGTAAATTAGTTGCCCGTGATCTAGGTGAATTTGGATTTGTTGATAGTAAGAGGACAGTTGTAGGTCAGCTAGACCTTCTACAGAAACACTTCGTAGATCCTAACACAGGCGAATACAAGATCCCCGGGTTTATGGCTGATATGGCCAACTCCATTAAGGGATCTTTAAATATTAAAGGGGCAGACTCTCAGCAGATCACAGCCAAGCTGGCTACTGCGATGATGTCTAACCTCGTAGGAATTGCTGACAAAGAAGCAAATATCATGAACGGTATTGCTTCGGAGAATATGACTGCCAAGAATGCTCAGTTTATGCAGAAGGCTCGTATCCTTTCGCAGCTCAAGATAGCAAACGCAGATGCAAAGACACAGGCACTTACATATAACGCTACTGTTGTTAAGAACCTAGACTTAGCTAACTTAGCTAACCAACAGCAAGCTGGTATGCTTAATGCGTCCCAAAGGTATTTAGCTTTATTTGAGGATGCCAAGGAAACTAACTTAGGTAAGCGATTTGATATTACAAATGAGCTAGACCGTGAACAGTGGTACGAAACATTGTCCACTAACACTGGGCTGGCCATTGCTCAGATGAAAGACACCTTTGAGAAGTTTAACTTAGGCGAAGTCAACGCAACAGCACGGGCAAATCAGGCCGCTGAGATGCGTATGTTTGAATTTGAGAAGACACACCAACATCAGATTGATCAGGATAATGTTGGTTGGCGCAGACAAGTAATGAATACTAACACACAGATGGCATTCTCCGCCGCACAGATGGATGCTAAGACTATACTCGGCATTACATCAGAACAGCACAACCGCCTATGGAATCGTGCTGATATGCAGTTTAATTACTTAGCCACATCCTCTGAAAGCCAGAAGGATCGTGACCTGAAGATGTTCCAGATGAAAATGGAAGCACAGATGGCTGCCATGAAAGCAAAAGCAGACAAGAAAAGTGCCTTGTTTGGTGCCCTCGGAAAGATGGGTGGAACAGTATTAGGAAATATGTTCGGTCAAGGTGGTTTGATGTCAGCAGCTTCCGCAGGTGGTACTATGTCTGCTATAGGTGGAGCACTGTCCACGGCGGTTTCATTCTTAGGCTTCTCTGATCCAGATCTAAAAACAAATATACGCCGTATTGGAACCCACAGTTCAGGTCTTTCCCTATACAAATGGGATTGGAATGACACAGCTAAAAAGCTGGGTGCGGATTCTCAAAACAACGTAGGTATTATGGCTGATGAGGCCAAAGATAAGTTCCCGCATGCTGTCCACGTACATCCAAACGGTTACTTAGCAGTTAATTATGAGAGGTTGCAATGAATTTAGAAGCAGCAATCCGGGCGTCTGTTCGGGAATATTATACCGGAAACCTACCCGAAGAGTTCATGGAACAGTTTCCCGATATGAAATACACGCCTGAATATTTTATCAAACTAGAAGATGAAATCATGGAAGACACTAAGGGTGATGAATCCGGTGAGCGTCTTGATGATGAACTAATGGAAGAGGAGGGTATGGTTGATGCAGAACTTTGATATCCCTATCCCCGGTGAGAACTTCCTCTCCGATACACGAAATCAGTCGTGGCACAGGCCACCAGAATATGATCATCCAGATCAGTTCTTAAAGTATGTAGATAAGACATTTAAGAAGCCTCAGGCACAAACAGGCTTGGATACACTGGTGTCTAGTGGTGTCTCCGTAACCACGATGACAGACTTCTTCATAAGCCGTTCCATCATGGACGGTTTAATTTCAATAGACTTCGGAATCCTGATGGCAGGTCCTACCGCCCGGGCAATCGAACTTATGTGCGTACAGCTCGGTATCGACTATGAGATGGGTTTTGAGGACAACACAGAAGTCCCAACAAAAGAAGATGTACAACACATTGCAGATCTAATTGAACGTGATGGGTTAGTAGAGGTTGATCCTGAAGAAGAGGATATACCAGAAGAAGAACAGGCGGCTGAAGAAGAGATGGGCCTAATGGCACCAGAAGCTGATTTAGCAGGGGAACCCGCAGACAAAGATATGCAAGCAGAGATGCTTGGCTTAAATGCAGAAGAGGGGCCTTTAGATGAGCTACAGTGAATATAAGTTTGGTGATTTTCGTAAGTATTATGAAAGTGGGCCGAGTGATGCACTGGTAGGATTTGCCACTGGATTTGCTGACTCGTTTTCATCCTCATTTAATGAAGCTCGTGCCGCCCGTAACAAGGCAGACGATGATCTGTTTAAGTTAGCTATTACAGATATACAGGACCGTGAGAAAGCTAAAGCTAAAGCGGCTACCAAGTCCACAAATTATAGATCTCAGGCCGCATCTCTGGCAGCAAACTATCCTAATTTACCCGGGATAGAGGCTACGATTTATCGTAACCTTGTGGGTGGTATGACTGCAAATCAAATTGTAAGTGACCTACAGTCAGGTATTAAAGACAACAGAATTAGGTTTCAGGCCCCTGATGGTACGATTACTAACCCTCTGGAAGCAACAGAACCTGAGGTAAAGGCCGAGCCTGAGGTGAATACTGAGGAGACATCTGCTTTAGATGCTCAAACAGATACTGTTCTGAGTTCCAATCAGCCTGAAGACAATAGCAGCGAACTGTTATTATCCAGCCTATCTACTAAAAATGTAGATACGGATGAAGGTCTAGCCTTCGAGCCATACCAAGAAGCTGGGATAGGTGATAGCTGGATTGATCGTGTACGCCAAAGACAGGCGGAGCAACGGCTTAATCGAGTAAATGCACGAGTAGAAAAATGGAAGGAAATGACAGGGCGTAATGTTACCTCTGCTTCTGGACTTACTGCGAGTAGTAATACATCACCTAGTGTCACAACTGAAGTAGATGCCGCAAGCAACAGTGGGGTAGCCCCTCTGACAGCCGTAGGTGATGCGGTTGGTACTTTGCTGATCATGCCTAAAGACCCTAAAGACACCACTAAGACGCTATCAGAGCGCATCGATATAACTAAGGCAACTGATTCTAGTAAGGTTTTGGCCGCATTAGGCGCACTGAATCTGGAGGAAAATCAGCAAGATCCTGAAGTCGTGGCCATGCGTACTGAGCTAGAGTCACTGCAAAAAACTCTGCAGTTGTTTCCAGACATAGGCGATATGAATGAAAACCAGCTTAATGAGTTTATAGAAACCGCTAGTAATGACCCTAAATATGCCAACGTATCCCCTAATATTTTAAATTCGATGATAAGCCGTGCAGGTGAATATCAGGCAGATTTACGAAATAGTGCACTTCCATCTCTTACCTTTGCCACTGCTCAAGAGGGTGAGGCTATCCTAGCAGAATTGAAGGGTAAAGGTATATCTACATCTGATGTGTACAGAAATACACTCAATTCAAGGATTCAGGTTCTAAAAGATCTAGAAGAAGCTAAAAAGCAAGAAGACTTTGTGTTTGATGAAAACAACCTAAAGACCATAGCATTTAATGCCCGTAAGGAAATATATGCTAACGATGATCTATATAATACACAAGAAGCTAAAGACGCTGCATGGGCGTTATGGCAATCTACAGAAGGTAAAGCACTTGTAGACATCTATAACATGACGGATGATGAGAAGGTTCCTACCAGCTTTGCAGAGCTATCTGTATCAGTCCTAATGGAGCAAGATGCATTTAATAATGCTACACCTGAAGAGCAGCAACAAATGATTGCGGCAGCCAAAGCAAACTTGGATGGGTCTAAATCAAGCACACTTACAAGATCTAACTTGAGTGCTGAACATGCAGACGCTACTTTAGCTCTCACATCTAGTGATGCTGGAATACGGGCAGAAGCAGAAAACTATCTGAATAACATATATCCAGTTAAGTTGTCTTCTATTATAGCCTCTGAGGCTGGGGGTAATGACCAGACATATGCGGTTACTACTGAGGTAGGCCTGATTGTATCGGCAACACAGAGTATAAACGATAAGGGTGAAACAGTTTATACAGATATTGCTACAGGTAAAGTAATAGAAAATCCTAAGAGCATTCAGACAGAAGAGCTAGATAAGAGTAGGGCACAAGCAGTATCACGGGCTTCTACCGTACTTGAACCTCAAAGAAAATTAATGAGTGCCGCTACCAACGTAGCTGTCATGGGATATAAGCTAGAAGAACTAGCACGGAGAAACCCATACGTCCTAACTTCTGCAGGAAAAGTAAACTCCCTGTTTGTATCTGGACGTAACGAGCTTTCAGCTATGCTTGATATAATCGGTGGTGCTAATGGAAATGATGATATCAATGAAGGTACGCTGGTTAATCAGATCACTAATTACCTAGACAAGTCTGTTTCTAGTGGCGTGATGAATAGGGAAACAGCTTCTGTTTATCAACAGTTCATGGGTGCATCCATCCAGTATATCTTTGCTGCAGGTAAAGCTCTGGGTCAGACAGGCAATGGCTTCTCTAACCAAGACTACAAAAACATCCGAAACTCACTTCTTACCAGCAACAATATCGAAACATTTGCTGCAGGTCTTCAGAAGTTTGCTAGGGATCGTATGGATGAAGCAAGTCGGTCTGCAGTAAGACTTGATGGAAACACGTATGTCCTAGAGGCAAGGAAATATGGTGCAGAGTTTGGTAACGAACTCGATACCGCTGAACAGTATTTTGAAAAAATACGAACCAGACTCCCTAACACACCTGACACGTATGGTTGGGCACAGGGTACAGTGAAGATCGAAGTACAAAATGTTAATGCAGCTCCCGAAGTTGTAACAAAAGGTACAGTTGATCTAATCCAGCCGGGTGAAGGTTTGACTAAGTTTAATGCTCAAACCATAGCCAACTACAAGGCAGGAGTAGGTGAAAACCCAAGTCAAACTGTATTAGATCAGGCGATACAGACGCTGACATCTAGGGGATATGATATCAAATACATTGAGCAAGAGATGCCCTTCCTATTCCCCACATCAGATACTGAACAGGAGTAATCATGGCCGAAGAACAAGTAGTAGACTTTGAAGCCCTGTTTAACGAAGGGCAGTCGGTTCCTGATGAAGAAGGCTCCGAGTCTACGGATTTAACTATTGATGATTTTAATTCAATCTTTGATAGCTCTCAAGCAGAGCCTGACGAAAGACCACCATTAACCATATCAGATTACTATGAGAGGCCTTCATTCCTAAACAGGATTGGAGTTACAGGTGTTGATACTGAGCATCCTATCTATAAAGCATTGATGACTGATCCTTCGTTTGCGAACTTAGATCCTTCCGAAAAGCGTGATAAGTTCATTCAGGCGGTTGATGATAGTAACGAGAAGATCTACCAGCAGACAGGTACCGCAGTTGAGGGCGATGGTAAGCAAGCCGTTATTGAAGGTCTAGGTGGAGAGGCCATGCGTACTCAGGTATCGAAGGATGCCGAGGGTAATAAACAAACATTCATTGTGCCAAATCCAAATGCACCAAACTCCAAAATAATTAACACTATTGCTGGTGGTGGGGCACAGGCTATAAAAGGTATTGCCCGAGTAGGCGAAGGCGTCACAGATAAGATTGGTGAGATTACTGGTGGATTAATAGGAACAGATCCAGAAACGGACTACGTTAAAGAGAACTTCCCTACAGTACCTCCGACAAACGAATATGATGCTATCGGTCAAGAAGTTATTTCTATGCTTATTGGTTCAGTAGGCGGTGTAGGTTTGGCTAGTAAGCTGGAGAAAGCGTACAACCTATCTCCTAAGATGGCCCGGTATGTAGCACAGAATTGGTCTAAGGTAAGAAATCATTTAGCACCTAATGTGGCAAAGAAGCCTGAAGAGATAATTGATGCCGCCCGTATATTCTCAAAGACGTTTATACTAGGTACAGGCGCAAACATTGGTACTACAGCCACTACACCTCAAGAAGCCAAGCCTTTATTCGGTGATAATATTGCCGAGGCGCTGGGCTTTGATGCTGAAGAAAATCGTAACATTGCCAACTTTGCAGACAACGTAGCATTCTCTGGCGGACTAATGACCTTAGGCAAAATCGCTGGAATTACAGGTAAAGGTGTAAAGGCTCTTTTTAAAGGTACCTCAGGTTTAACTCAAGCTGGTATCGAGCGTGATGTAGGTGCACTGGTATTAAGTGAGCTAGATAAAAATATAATTGGTGCTCCTGCTGAGATATTTGCTGAACGTGCTTCTATACTTGGTGAGGTTATCCGTGAGAATTCAGAATCATTCTTCCCTCTATTAGGAAATACTACCATACCTCGAACTTCTGTTGATGCTGTGCGTCAAGGGGCACGGGATTACGTTGACCGTGCATATGTATGGCAAAAATCCTTAATGGGAGAAGAAGCCTACGAGAAGTTTGCAGATGACTTAGCAAACACGATGTCCTCAAAGATGATTGATTTGCATAGAAGTAGGATGACTAGCCAAACTGTGCGAGATGCAGACGCTGCAGTAGTTGAGGGTTTTGGAAATGCTATGACAAATACCGCCGAAGGATTAGGCGGGGCTGATGCAGTAGATGCAGCCGCCAGCGGTTTGGCTGGTGACATTGTTATGGAAGCAACAGACAAATCATTTAAGGCTGCTAATGCAGGAAATACAGTAGAGGCTATTAGCTCAGAATTAGATCAATTCCAGAATAACAATGATGTTCTGGGGTTCTTCATGGATGCTGCACGAAACAATCAGCTAGGTTCTAATGCCGCTGAACGCAGGGCGCTCAACAGTATGAGTGGGCCTCGTTTGTACGAAGCATGGAAGAAGTCTTTTAGCACATACAAATCTGCGTGGGATAACTTACCTACGGATGTTGAACTGCCTGTAGAAGAATTCCACAAACTAACAACATCATTTGTACCACCGGAAGAGTGGCCTAACTTCTTAAAATCGATCACGCAGACAGGGACATTATCAGATCCTATCAACAAGCTGATTGAAAAGATGACACCTCGGGTGGCTGAAGCCCCTAATGGTGATCTGGTGTATGAGTCTGTAGAAGAGATGCTGGCACGTCTTGATATGCAGGGTGTAACTATGGCCGAAGTCTTCACAGACTTACGAGGTCAACTGGCACTCCGTGCAGACGCATTATATAACAATCCACTTACATCACAGCAGGGTGAACAGCTACGAAACTTTGTTCGAGGTATAGATCAGATTGCTGACAATGTAGGAGATCCTGCATTCACCGAGGCGCTGGACCTATATCGTAAGCATGACACTACCTTCCGTACCACAGAACCTCTTAGAGCTTTTGAGGACAAAGCGAAGATAGCACTTAGGAAAGAAGGACAGGTTGCTACAGTAACGGGACTTACTCCCGGCATGGGTGATGCATATGCAGCAGGTAAGGTAGCTCTAAGCTC
>Ga0098046_1000879_pt1 | contig 10575 bp, 23 predicted proteins | sample 11BtaG_FD_77067 | JGI IMG/M metagenome (GOLD analysis project Ga0098046, IMG submission 77067) | Marine viral communities from the Subarctic Pacific Ocean - 11B_ETSP_OMZ_AT15265_CsCl metaG | ecosystem: Environmental > Aquatic > Marine > Oceanic | place: Pacific Ocean | collected 2015-01-16
CAATGTTCCTATTCGCATAATACCTCCAAGTAATCCCCATATTCGGGTGTAGGGTGAGACATGTGTCCCCATTGCACTCTGTATAGTACGCCCTCACCTTTTCGTGGTGGCATTATACCCACTATGACCCCTAACCATTTAAGTTCCCTCTCGTATTCATCAGGATCATCTATCTTCAGATCCAAACAAATAGGACACAAGGGGTCTATCCTTACTAAGTCACCTATCTTCATACTACCTCCAAGTATTCTAAGTCTTCACTAAATTTGTTTCCTGTTGCCACCCATACGAATTTGCCATAACATTTTCCAAAGGTTCTTGCAAAGAACCCCGTGACTATAGCCAACTCTCCACCTTTGGAACAGTTCTTGTATCTCACTATATCGCCTATTTCCATGCTATCCTCCTTTGTTACTTATAATATAACCATTCCTAATATTATTGTCGAGGACATTTTTTGTCCACCATTTATAATCCTTCCACGCATGGAGAACAATGTCTTCAGGAAGCCATGTTCTATCGCTTGGATCGTCCACAGGTGCAATTGCCCAATACCATTCGTTTCCTGAGATGCTCCACTTACTATCCACGATAATAAGGCTTCGTTCACCTATCATTACTAAGTCTCCTATTCGCATACTACCTCCACTCTGTTATGATATGTACACCACACACGACCATCAGGTTGTGTAAAGGTAAGTTTCCACTTTCCGATATAGGTTACAATTCCGATATCGCCAAAGTCTTTATGTCTCACTAATGTTCCTATTTTCATATTACCTCCAAGCAATCTTCAGGCATAACTGTATACTCATGTCCTTCAATAGGTGAATGAAGCCACCTTATTCTTCTTGCATTTCGCAACTGTGTTATATCGGTCACAAGACCTATGACCTCTGTGTATTCGGGATAGACAAAGTGCCAACTTGCTTTCACCTTAACTAAATTACCTATGTACATAAGACCTCCAAGTCAAAGATACCTAATATGGCTTCTGAGCCATCGTTCCAAAGTATATGAAATCTTTCTCCACAAGACATGACCTTTGTGACAATACCAATGCGACTCTGCGTGTCAGTGTATAATATCGGATCTAGTATGACTAGAGTCCCTACTGGCATAATATCACCAAGTCTTCTTCATCTTCCACTGTGTATTGCATTGTAGGACTGGAGTTTATCCATAGAATCTCCCATGCATACTCCACAACCCCTTGCTCTTCATCATAAAATTCATCATGTAGTTGGTGAACAATGCCAATCACCTCTTCCCACTTGCTTGTTACTAATGTTCCTACTTGCATAATACCTCCATGCTTCCGAAGAAATAATGATGATGTATGTTTGTTCTCAAATTCAAGCCCTCAAACATATTTCCAAGAACTTTGATAAGAACCACCACATCACCTACTTGTGGATAGGTGTGATCATTCTTTATCACCTTATATAATGTGCCTACTTTCATGTTTTCTCCTAAATTTATTTGACAGATGTAGTATAACAGGTTATGTTAGATTGTAAAGGTCATAAATTGTCCGTTTTGATTTTGGTTAGCCATTCGGGAGGGAAACCACTTGTGTTTCCTGTTGCAACGCTTTTTACCATTGCCATGTAACCGAACGCACCAGCCTTCTCAATACTCATTACAATGAATATTTCATTGTTCTGCAAGACTAAATCACCTTTTTTCATATTCACCTCTGTTTGAATGTTACTATTAATATATCACAGATGGAGAAAATGTAAAGGACAAAAAATGTCCGTTTGGAACTCTCCCATGTGTTCCTTATAATTCAAGAGACAGAATTCAGTGATGAACCACAGATAAATAGCGTCATGTACGGGGCTTTAGCCCAAAGACATCTGTATGCACCTGTTGGAATGTCAGTTCTTATCTCAGTGACAATCCCAATCCCAAGATTGTGGCTTTTATGGGTAACTAAAGACCCTATCGAAATGTCAAGTATTTTCATATTTCCTCCATCGAAATGTCAATTATTTCCCTCTCCATCGAAATGTCAATTAAATTTTGATGGTTTTTCAAAAAAAAATATATTTTTCGAACTGCTCGAGAGGCATTTATAAAGATAATATAACACAGTATGTTTGTTTTGTCAAGAGAAAAAGCGAAAAAAGCTAAAGTTTTTGCACAGATCAGGATTACATCTTACAAACTCATCGATCTCTTCGTAAGTGTATTCTAGTATTAACTCTCCTTGATATTTCTCAAAGTGTTCAATTATTTGAAGATACCCATCAAGCTTTTCCATATCCTCCTTCGTCCAGAAGTCATGGATTGGGAGATCGCATTTCATATCTAAGTATAAAGACCAATAGGTCATAACCTGATCGTCCAACCAAAGGAAGTAAAGCATCTTTTGTTGTTTTGACCATTCGGGATTTATGAGACTATTGGTCTTTTTTTGGTTTTTGGTTTCCACAACTCTTCCTCCTATCTTTCTTCTTCTTCTTTTTCTTTGTATCGTGCATGCTCATGCTCTCGCGGAGAATATCTTCGGAAGAAGAGGAGGGGGGTAGGGGGGTAGTAGGGCAAAAAACGATTGTTATTTTATTTTCCTTTACTAATCTTTCCATAGTGGTGCAGCCCAAAATGGAAACAACACCATCAGTGTAGTGTATTTCATAGTTGGCTCGCCACTTTATAAGATCAACCTTGGTGTTTAAAGTCCCAACTTCAATTACCTTTGTGATAACGCCCAACTTATTGTTGTCGCTAATGAGGGTGCCTATTTTTAGCTTTTGCATCAACTAAACGCTCCCTGATAGTTTTTCTAGATAAATCATAGACTCGATGAACTACTACAACATTCTCAGCTGATATTGGGTATCCTGTCGCAGGGTCTATTTGCATCGAAATGGCATGGACAATCCCGACGATTCTACCTGCACTGTCAAACACCACTGAACCTGATGCTCCAAACCAAGCGTAAGATTGCATAAGAATCTTATCATAACTCGACTGGCTGACAAAACCTGTGACTAGAAACCCATCAATATTTTGAGGATATCCATGGTAATAAAGTCTCTTGGCTAGTATGTCGTGATCTCTATTGGCTATATAACTTGCTGACTTGGTATCGGTGAACACTCCGTACGGCAATAAAATTGCAATATCAGAATATGGATTTTTATATATAACGTCAGCTGATAGCATGTTTCCATTCTTTTCTCTTATGATTACATCACTGGAATCATCAATGACATGACTAGCTGTGAGGATGAATAAGTGATTTCCTATGTGTAGAAGGTTTCCGGAACCATGACCATGAGAAATGCCGTTCTGAAAGGAGTACACCTTCACGGACGTCGCAACCGCTTTGTTTATTCCTATATTATATTCACTGGATACTTTCGAAACCTCCAGTTCGTTTACCTCACTATCAGAATAATAAAACATCTGACATGATAACAACACAAATAACCATAACATAACTCCATCCCTCTATTAGTAACTAGATGGTACTCGCCGCAAACAACGATGAATGTTTTTTAGCATACGGCCTATTTATTAAAGATGTCGATTCACAGTCTAAAACGCAAATTAAACAATGGTTTTATTAACTGTCATGCCCATATTGATAGGGCCGGTACGATACAATTTACAGATAAGTCCTTGACCACTAGGCATCTCTTAGAAAAGTGGCAGCTTGTAAATGAAGTAAAGAGGCAACTATCTCAGTATAATTATTATGACGGCATTCTAAGTGCGTGTTTGAAGCAAAAAGAGTTCAATACTAACAAGATAGTATCATTTATCGATCTAGATAGCATCATTCACGAGAAGGCTCTTTACGGAGCTATGAGAGCCAAAGAAGAGCTGTTAACGGAAGGCGTGGAGTTGTACATAGGAAACCAAACTGTGGGTGGTTTCACAAAAGAGAATCTGTCTTTGTTTGAAAATAACGTAGACAATTTAGATTTCTTAGGTGGCTTACCCAAGTCAGATGAGGATGCCGACAGGCATTTAGATATTCTATTCTCAGTTGCAAGAAGCACTGGCAAGAAGGTTCACGTCCATGTTGATCAACTTAATGTGGTTGAGGAAAGAGAGACCGAATGGCTTGCTCGGAAGACAATAGACTACGGATTGCAAGGCCGAGTGGTTGCAGTTCATTCTATATCGCTAGCTTGTCATCCAAAGATGTATAGAGATTATGTATACAATCTGTCTAGAGATGCAGGTCTACAGTTTATATCCTGTCCGTCTGCTTGGATAGACCATCAGCGGTCAGAACGACTAAGCCCCACTCACAACTCAATGACGCCGATTGACGAAATGTTGGAATGGGGCTTAACGGTTGGCATAGGCACTGATAACATTGAAGATATCTATAAACCTTACTGCAACGGCGATATGATGTTTGAGCTTCGCATGGCTCTTGAGTGTTATAAGATATACAACGAAGACACCCTGTTAGATCTGGCATACAATAATGGTTTAAAGATTCTAGGTGTCCCTTCTGATGCGAAGTAATGCCAATATTGAAGATAGAAACCAAGCGCCAAGCCATCCGTTCGATGTGCTGCACCCACTGCTAATAACTTCTGGCTTTTCTCTAAGTGTGGGAAGATCGTCGCTCTCTGCTATATCATCTTCGGGTTCTTGATACAACCCTGTGTCATTATCTTCTGTGGTAGGGAGTTCTATCTGTCCTTCTTCTTCATCATCATAACTCCATTCTGTCTCTTCGCTACTTTCTGGTTCCCAAAAGGGTGGAGATATCTCCATGTCTTGGATTGATAACCCGAGTTCAGAAGCAAATGGATTTAAATTTCCAATATCAAAATGAGAAGAAAAGTTTAACTCATCAAGTATGAAGTTTTCTCCTTGTTCAACCTGAATGCTTATAAAGTATTCATGATAAGCTGATTGGTCTGCCCTGACTCCCAAGTTGAGATATGTATCCCAAGCCATTAGATCTGCACGGCCGTTTACATAAACATCCCATTCGTAGAGAGTAACTTCGTACTGTGTTTGAACCATGTAGTCACTATTAACGAAGCCCTTGGTCTGTACATTTCCAGCAGCCTGAACATTTCCACTTTCATCCAGAGGAATCTCTCCGTGTGCCATGACAGCACCTTCAGCATTTAAGCCAATACCATACTGGTTAGAGAATGTGATCTGGCCGTAAGCATCGATACCATAATTCTCAAAAGGAACAGCCCAGTCCCAGCGGAAAGCACCTGCTTCGCGGTTAGCATCAGTGATTGCTTCAACGCTAAGAACTGGATGCTCTCCGAAGTCTTGTAAATCATCGGCCCACAGTTCACACTCCCGGGACAACCAGAGGCTCTGCCATCCGGGACAGTCACGTCCGGGTGTAGCTCTAGTCTTAACGACTGCTACATAAAAGTCAGAACCTCTATCAATTGATGATTGAAACCAAAAGAACTCTATGATACCATCGACAGAATTTCCATATTCATCAGAGTTGCCGACATAAAGAGTGTTTCCCTCGAAGAAGGCATATGTTTGTGTGCCCAATTCATAGTTTATGTTGTAAACATGTTCGAAAGTAACATCAACGTCTCCCTCGAGTATTGTGGCTCCAACATAGGAGGTCTCGGGAACTGTGAGCTGTGAGGCGAAAGCCATTGATAATAACCAAATCATTCTGTTCTCCCATAATCGTCCTCAACTCTGACAACATCATCTATCTCTGGTGTCGAGACCTCAATCAGTTTCACATGACACTCATCTGGTGCACAGAACCTGTGTATTTGTCCGGGTTGTATTCTTAATGAGTCTCCGCTAGAGAGGATATGAGTCTTGCCATCTAGATGAACAACAGCTGTGCCTTCCATAACATATATGGTTTCATCCTTTTGTTCATGATATTGCAATGACAATCTACTTCCTGCGTTGATGTGCAGTATCTTTCCGAGATATTTCTCGTTGATTGCCCATCTAATTTCGTGTCCCCACGGTTTTTCTATTTTCATTTTATCTCCATATTAAATAATAGTTGTCTATCATAGAGCACTCGGCTTCATTAAAACAATAGACATGTTGTTTGTTGTTTGTAATAAACAATGAGTTCTCGATATCAGAGAACTTTGTAACCTCATCTGTTGTAAGGTAAGTTAGATCTTGGAAAGTAAAGCAGTCTATCGGGCTGCGCTTTCCTAATTCAAATGGCAGTTTGTACTCTGCTAGTTGTTTTAAGTATTTAGGAACGAACACTTTATCTTTATCAAGAAGTCTTCCACCCATCAGTACCTCAGAACTAGAACGTTTGGTCAAGTTTAGCAAGGTATATGCTACCGCTAGTCTTTTAGTTTGTATTTTTAAGACCTCAGATAACACTGTGCTGGTCTCTTCTTCTGATTCTGGGTATAGCTCTGTGAATTTTGACAAAGCTTGAGATTGATCTCTTAAAGTTTCCCAAAGTGCTTCAAACTTGATATCTGCTGGTGTGGCAACAACCTTATTGTTTATTGCTAAACAGCTTTCAACAACACCATCGTAAAGCATAGGAATATAAATCGTTTTTTCGGTTTTAAAATTTGAAAGAAAAGTTGTCACACTGCTCAGATACTTTCTAGTTTTTATTATTTCTGTCATGTTAACCTTTGTAGCATTCTTCTATAGCAAGAGGCTTTGTCCACTTTAAACCCATGGGTCTCTAGCCAGTATATTCCTTTTCTCCAATGTTCGTAGTATTCTATTATTGGTGGCTTTTCCGGATATTCTACTCCCTCTGTCAGCATTAGATAGTGGGTGTAAGCTTCTCCGATAAGTGGTACCATTTCTAGAATAGTGTCCCAATTTGATCTTCTACTTTTTACCAACAAGTCTCCGTAGTTACCATCGTTGTCATAGTAGTCCTCAGCTGGGAAGAAGTAAGAAGAGTCCTCTTTTAGGTGAACTTCACAATACAATTCATTGTCAATCAAGTTTACCAACTTGCTTATCATCTTCCTCAGATGCCTCGATTTTGAGTCTTTTGACAAGATCATCGTATCCACCAATAAATTCTTCGAAGTTCCCTTCTACTTTTAATATCAAAGGAACTGTTCTCCAATTATAAATAGTGAACAACCTAGCTAAATGTTCAAGCTTTTCATCCATGGAATAGTATTGAAAGTTATAACCTTCCTTTCTGAGAAGCCTGATGGCATTTTCGCAAAATACACATTTTTTCTTTCCATATACAATATACATGCTTATCCTTTTAATAGTTGTTTGTCGTTCTTCTTCATCTTCTCTAGCAATTGTTCTGGTGAACCGACCACTACAATCTCATCAAAGCCGGACTTATTGTTAAGCGTTATTAAACTGAACGTTACGTGTTCGTTTAGACCAATATGTATTTTCCCTTCCTTCAACATAGTGTTGTGTTTTCTTGATTCACACACTGTTGTGATATATTTAGGGTTTACTATAATCTTATTGAGGTACCAAGTTTCCCCAGCCTTTACTATACTCACTAATTCTATCATTCTCTTCTCCTTGATTTTTTAAATATACACTCGCTGAGTCTATGACCCACTCTCCGTCATGGAATAGTACGACACACTCTCTTTCATTAACATGTTGCTTAAATACACCCAATAAAGGCCTCATACATAGATTACAGTCCCATGGTATTGACATTTGACCATCTGTTTGCATCTTCATTCTGTATGCGCCAGCTGGTATATGAACTAGGTCGCCTATCTTAATTTTTCTCATCTTTGTTCTCCTCGGAGGCTTGTTCCAATACTTGCATGTATCCTAACAATATCTCTTGGCAATCGGCCAATATCAAATCTGCTTTGGCCATTTTTCTTCTAGCCATATCGAAGGATTGAATCACAGACACGATCTTTTCATCACCAGTATCCAAAGAACCGGTTGCACCTGTTGCCTTCTCAAGGGCTTGCTCCATATCAAGTAGGGCTTTTTGCATAATCTCTTTTACTTCACTCTCTATCTCTTCAAGCTCTACTGTATATGCTATTTTAACTCTCATATTCCCTCCATTACGGTAAAAAGTTTTGGTATAATGTTGCGGTAACCAAACCTACAACAGTGGTGAGAACAACCCATATAACCCTTGCGGTCGACTCTTTCCAGTTCTCTAGAGCCTTCAGCCTAGCATAAAGACCCTGTTCAGGGTCATATACGGCTTTCTTTATTTCTTTCACGTCATCAATCATTTCCTCTTGTTTCTCTGCCATTCGTTCAAGATTATTTTTCATCTCAATGATAGAGGTTAACAAGTTTTGCATTTGTTCATCAGTCATATTTTATCTCCGTTAAGTAGTCTATGTTTTGACTATTGCATGATTAGTTGTAATTAGTGTTGATGCAACGGAAGTGGCGTTCTCAAGTGCTGAAATGGTAACTTTAACTGGATCAATAACACCAGACTCAAAGAAATCTTCTATTTCTCCGGTCATAAAGTTGTAACCACAGTTCTTACCAGAGCTCTTCACTTTGTTGACAATAATGTCAGGAGACTCTCCAGCATTTAGACACATCTGTCGTAGAGGGGCCTCACAAGCGTCCAAAACTATTTGGAAGCCTAACATACCGCCCTTCTCTTTAGTGACTACTGTGACTGCTTCAGACATTCTTACAAGGGACGCACCACCACCGGCGATCACCCCCATCTCTTGAGCCGATCTAACTGCTTCTAAAGCATCTTCAATACGATGTTTCTTCTCAATCATCTCAACCTCTGTCGCTGCACCTACACGAACTACTGCAACACCTGAAGCGAGTCTCGTAATCCTTTCTTGGATACGTTCACACTCTTTGATGTTGTCTGTTTGTGATATCTCGACCTTTAATGCTTCAATCTGCTTATCAATACCATCATAGTTTCCTGTTCCACCAACAATAGTAGTCCAGAGTTTTCCTACTGATATTGACTTTGACTGACCGAAGTGGCCAAGTTGGATATCCTTTAGTTGGATTCCATCTTCCCTAGTAATAAAAGTGGCTCCGACAGACAGGCAGAGGTCACGAAGGATCTTTCTTCGCTCCTCGCCATATCTCGGTGCTTTAACGGCACAGACTTTCATCGTACCCCTAACGCTATTCATAATAAGGGCAGCAAGAGCTTGACCCTCCACTTCGGAGGCCACCAAAACAAGAGGACGGGATTCCCTTGCTGCTAATTCCAAAGTTGGATAAATCTGTTCTACATGTTCCACCTTATCATCTGTCACAAGAATAAGAGGGTTATCATACTCCACAGTACCTGTTCTTTCATTCGTTATAAATGAGCTTGCAAGGAACCCAGTGTCCATTCTAAAGCCTTCTATGAGTTCCAGTGTGGTTTTCATAGACCTCGCTTCTTCAATGAGCACAGAGCCATCCTTACCCGCTTTATCAACGGCTGTGGAGATGAGTGTTCCAATAGATTCATCATTGTTTGCTGATATGGTTGCAATGTCTTTGATGTCTTCTTCTGATCTTATCTGTCGAGCAGACTCCTTCAGGGTCTCAACGATCTGTTGACATGCCATATCCATTCCTCTCTTTATTTCAATCGGAGAGACACCGCTTACAATATACCTTTGAGCTTCTCTGATCATAGCTCTTGCAAGAACGGTGGTTGTTGTCGTTCCATCTCCTGCTGTGTTGGCTGATTGTTCGGCTGCTTGCTTTACAATCTGTGCTCCAACGTTTTCAACGGGGTCATCAAGCTCAATGAACTTGGCGATGGTTACTCCGTCTTTTGTTACGACAGGAGTGTTCTGTTCTTTGTGATATAGAATCACGTTGCGTCCTTTGGGACCGAGAGTGCTTGCTACGTTATCAGCAAGAGTGTCGATACCTCTTAGTAGAGCTTCGGACAAAGCACTACCGTTAGAATAAGTCTTATTCATTTGGCCTCCATGTTAAACTTATATATATATTATAACCGCATTGGGTTCATTTGTCAAGTATTTTCTTTTAAAACTTCGAGAATTAGTTTATCGAGATCCGATAGTTTGGATTCAGCCGCGACTGATGGAGTTGCTACTTTTGCAGTCGGTGCTTTATAATCATCTCCAAAAACTTTTAATGCATCTATCATTTCTTGAACTCCACCTAATAGTGAATTTAGATTTTTTACCATCTGGTTGCCTTTTAATAGTCCACCATCGGAAACATAATCTGATGTGCTGTCTTTGAAATTCTGGTTCTTACTGAATGTTTCTTTCACCTTTTCCATTGCTGTTCCGAATTGTCCACTTATGTTGTTTGCTGAGCTTTGTATTAACTCTTTGTATTGTTTTGTATCGCTTTCAGCTAAAACAAGAGTGCCGACTTTTGTGCTGTCGGTATAATATGGACCTTTGTTTATCATTACAGATCCTTCACCTTCAACAACTTCCAAGCCAATTCTTTGACCATTTGGGTCTCTTATTATGAATACCTTCCTGCCTTTTTCTGGTTCGATACCGGCATATTGTATTATTACATAATAAAGATCAATGCTTTTTAATCTTAAAGGATCGGAAACTCCGTCTTGATCTGGGGCTTGGGCGTTTACTACTTTCTTTTTCAAGCCAATTATGTAATGCAAAACACTATTCTCTTCCAAATCAAACCCTTTAGAACTTTGTGAAATTC
>Ga0098046_1000884_pt1 | contig 10556 bp, 17 predicted proteins | sample 11BtaG_FD_77067 | JGI IMG/M metagenome (GOLD analysis project Ga0098046, IMG submission 77067) | Marine viral communities from the Subarctic Pacific Ocean - 11B_ETSP_OMZ_AT15265_CsCl metaG | ecosystem: Environmental > Aquatic > Marine > Oceanic | place: Pacific Ocean | collected 2015-01-16
ATTTTATATCCCAAAGGGATCTAAAGAAATAAAGGCTGCAAAAACAGACGCGGTTGCATACATCAACGATTATGCAAACGGTACTCAGTACACGGCCATGGTGTTCGGCGGCAAGAGATCTAAATACGACAAGTATTTTGGTTTCAAAACCAAAGAGGCCCGTGACGATTATGTAATTAAGTATTTCACAGATCAAGAAAACTTAGCGCTTTCTAAAAAGAAATGGGCGGCAGATAAAAAGGCCCAGGCAGAGGAAAACCAAAAAAATTACCAGGTCGGTGATATTCTTGTTTCAAGCTGGGGTTATGACCAAACTAACATTGACTTTTACCAAGTGATTGAGAGAACAGCCAAAATGGCCACCATACAAAAAATTGGTAAAGAGCGTTTAGATTCTGGCTATCCTAGCGAAGATAAAGTTATGCCTGCTAAAGATGCTTTTGTTGGCAAGCCTAAGAAAAAGAAAATCGGGACTTACGGTATTCGCTTAAATAGTTATGCAACTGCAAGGCTTTGGGAAGGTCGTCCTCATTATCAAACTGCTTACGGGTGGGGACATTAATGATTCAAAAAATATACCTTGATATGGACGGAGTTTTAGCCGACTTCGTTACAGCTGTTGAGGGCCCCGACTATCTAAACGGGCCCTTACACGGCGAACAAACTTATGACGATCGCAAGATCGAGTTTACCAACAAACGTTTGTTTAGAAACTTGCCGCCGATGCCAGGCATGTTAGATCTAGTTGCCTATGTCAAAGGATCTGGTTTGCCCTGGGAGATCTTAACTTGCTCTGGCCACATCAACAGACCTTTGGTTGTGACTGACAAGATCGCCTGGACCAAACAATATGTAGATCCGCACGTTGTGCTTACGTCTACACTCAAAGGCAAACACAAAGCAATTTTTGCAAGACCTGGACATGTGTTGGTTGATGACAAGAAATCAAACATTGTGGCCTGGGAAAATGCCGGCGGCATTGGCATCTTGCATGAAACTCCTGCTGGTACTATCAAAAAATTGCAGTCTCTTTAAGTTGCTAAAGTAATTCCTTAGTAGTATCATTTTCTAAATATATTTAATTAGCTTGATGAGGGCCGGTTTACCGGTTTCCATTAATACAAACAAAGGAGTTCATAATGGCTAATCCACATTTTCAAAACCAAATCCAATGGGCGGGTAATACCGTTGCAACCAAGGCAAAAAAAGATCAACCGATGTTTATGCCTTTACCTTCTGACCAAACACACTATGGTTATTTCAATGATTTTATGACCTATAACAGTGGTGATTGGACAATCACAACAACCGAGGATGGCACGGGATCCGCAACTGAGGCAATGACCTCTGGAGCTGGTGGTCAGTTTTTGATTACTAACGCAGCTGGCGATAACGACCATGACTTTTTTAACCTAAAAGGCGAGTCTTTTTTAATAACAGGTTCAAAGAGAGCATATTTTTCAGCTAGATTTAAAGTAAGCGATGCTACACAATCTGACTTTGTTATGGGCCTACAAATTACCGATACTTCTCCGTTAGCGGTTTCAGACGGTATTTTCTTTATAAAAGACGATGGTGATACTAACTTAGATTTTATCGTTGAAAAAGATAGCACATCAACAGATACAACTGCGATTCACACTATGGCAGATGATACTTTTGTTACTGTTGCTTTCTTTGTAGATCCAGATACCGCATTGGTGCATTACTCAGTAAACAATGCAGAACCAGTTGGAGTGGTCAACACAAATCTTCCAGATAACGAAGAGCTGACAATATCTTTTGGTATACAAAACGGTGCAGCCGCAGCGAAAACCATGACTATCGATTACGTTACAGCTATCGTAGAGAGATAAAATGGCAGACGCAGTAACATCTCAAACAATCCAAGACGGCGAGAAAATCGCCGTCTTGAAATTTACAAATGTTTCGGATGGTACCGGTGAAAGTGCAGTCAAAAAAGTAGATGTTTCAGCATTAGCTAAAAACAGCGCAGGTCAAACTTGCACCACTGTTTCAGTAGCTAGGATTTATTGGGCCACGCGTGGCATGGGAGTAAATCTTGAGTTTGATGCTAGTACAAATGTTCTTTTAACTGGTTTGCCAGCAGATAGCACAGGTGATGAATACTATGACCTTTTTACCGGGATCCCAAACAATGCGGGATCTGGTGTAACTGGAGACATAGATTTTACTACTGTCGCACATTCAAGCGGTGATACTTATTCAATCATATTGGTTTTGAATAAGAATTATTAATGAATGGCAGCGGCAAAGCCTAGAAAAAAATCTAAGCCTATCCGAAGAACGGTAGGCAAAGGCGGTAATTACCGAAAAACCAAGTCTGGAGCAGGAATGACCAAAAAGGGCGTTGCTGCTTACAGAAAGGCGAATCCTGGATCTAAGCTAAAAACGGCCGTAACAGGTAAAGTAAAAAAGGGTAGCAAGGCTGCTAAAAGGCGTAAGTCTTATTGCGCAAGATCTCTTGGGCAGTTAAAGAAAAGCTCTGCTAAAACTAGAAATGATCCTAATTCCAGAATTAGGCAAGCAAGAAGAAGGTGGAAGTGCTAATGGCAAAACAAAAAGTAAAAAAGGTTATCAAGGGTCTAAAAAAAGCAAGCAAACTACACGCTCAACAAGCAAAAACATTACAAGGTATTAAGTTTGGCAAAGGCGGAAGTGCTAAATCTAAAACCCCAAGTAACGTAACTAATCCTAGCTTATATTCAAGAGTAAAGTCTGAGGCCAAACGTAAGTTTGACGTTTATCCGTCTGCTTACGCTAATGCCTGGTTGGTTAAAACTTATAAAAAACGCGGCGGCGGTTACAAAGGCGCAAAAAAAGCAGAAGGAGGCGAAGTGAGTAAAAAAGATTTAAGACCCGTGCCAGCTGGCAATAAAGGTCTGGGTAAACTACCTACCAGAGTTCGTAATAAAATGGGATTTATGAAAAACGGTGGCAGTGTGGAGCTCCAGGCTAGAGGTTGTGGGGCAATTATGAACAGCAAGCGCAAACCTACAAAAGTTCCTAGAAGTTAAAATTATGGCCATAAGCAGAAGTAGCATTGGCAAATCTGTAAGCAGGGGATCTAAAAAAAAAGATCCTAAAGTTGGAACAGGCAAAAAACCTAAAGGATCTGGCAGGCGTTTATATACTGACGAGAACCCAAAAGACACCGTGAGTATAAAATTTAAGACTATGGCTGATGCAACAGCCACGGTCAATAAGGTAAAAAGAATAAAAAAACCTTACGCTAGAAAAATACAAATTTTAACGGTTGGTGAGCAAAGGGCCAAGGTTATGGGCAAAACAGGCATAGCAAACGTATTTAAACGTGGCAAAGAGGCCATAAGAAGGACTAAGAAAAAATGAGCTTAACCAAATGGTTTAAAGAAGATTGGGTTGACATAGGATCTAAGAAAAAAGGCGGTGGCTTTGCAAAGTGTGGCAGATCTAAACAAAAAGCAGACGCTAAAAGAAAATACCCAAAATGTGTACCGGCTGCAAAAGCTGCAAGGATGAGCAAATCACAAATTAAATCTGCGGTCAGCAGAAAAAGAGCTAAAAAACAAGGGGTAGGTGGCAAGCCTACAAATGTTAAAACATTTGCCGCAAAAGGCGGTATAATTTCAAATAAGTCGAATATGGGTTTATTCGGCAGATCATAGGAGTAAATATGAAGGGTAAAATGAAAGCTAAAGGCATGAAAAAAGGCGGCAAGATGAAGTCTAAAGGTTATGCCAAAGGTGGTAAATTAACAAAAGGTTTGAAAAGCGTTGCAAAAAAAGCTGGCAGTAAAAAACAACCGCAACTCAAGCAAAAGCAAGCGCCACAAAAAATGAAAAAAGGCGGCAAAATGATGGCCAAAGGCATGCGTAAAGGCGGCAAAATGATGTCTAAAGGTGGTGCCATGGGCGGCAAAAAAAGAATGAATGGCAAGAAAAACATGGGCCTTTACGGCAGAAAATAGTTTTACATTAAAGTATTGTGGCGTACTTACATTCAAATATCCCCTACTTTAAGTGTTGGGTAAGAAAAGAATACACTCATAACCATGAGGCATATCATGGCGAGTTTTTACATGCGATGGCCGTTGGTGTTACATCAATGCCATGTAGATGTCTAAGTTTCCAGGTTATTTTCACAGGCATAGCTCCAGATGGCGAACCAGAAGATACGGTTCATGGTGGTGCTATGTGGGCCAGGATGCCGATTACAGCTTTAGTCGGTGACACGGTTTTTGAAGAGTGGCCAGAACCTATGGCCGTGCATGATGCACAACCCTGGGATTGTTCATCCCATCATCATGCGGTTTATGTAATTGATAGGGCAACGCCTTGTCCCTGGATAGCAAAGATTGACGGCGAGTTTTTTCCAGCTAAATACATGTTCACGGTTGACTACACCGAAAGCGAAATCGCGGATGATCCAGCACAACACAAACAAAGTCACGTTATGGAGCTTTTAGATGCTGGTGAATGGACAGGAAACATAGTGGCTTTGCCTAATAATCGTGTCCGAGTTACACATCCAGCTTGGTTCACTCATGGAGAGGGTGCACCCGACTTCCGACCTTCTGCTCATATACATTACTCTAAATCTGATTTAGACTATACCTTAGACGTAAATCGAGTTTTTGATAACTTGTATAACGACACGGAGGATTAATGGCAACATCTAGCAGTAAAAATTTTGAGCCAGACGTAGCTGAATACATAGAAGAGGCTTTTGAGCGTTGCGGTTTAGAATTGCGTACAGGTTATGACCTTAAAAGCGCCAATAGAAGTTTAAACCTAATGTTAGCAGAGTGGGCCAACAGAGGTTTAAATCAGTGGACCATTGCACAAAAAACCGTGACCATGGTTAAAGACACCACAGAATACAACATTGATAGCACCAATGGTACGGCACCCATAGATGTATTAGACGTCTTTATACGCGAAACAGTAAGCTCAGAAACCACAGATCTGCCTATGTCCAGGTTAAGCAGAGCAGAATACTCACACATTGTTAATAAATCATCAACGGGCAAGCCTAATCAATATTTTATAAACAAACAAATTACACCTACAATTTCAGTTTGGCCAGCACCAGATAAGTCGAGCACTTACACTGTGGTTATGAATGTTTTAACCAGAATGGATGACTCAGATTCAGCTACAAATACCATGGAAGTGCCGTTTCGTTTTTATCCATGTTTAACTGCGGGCCTTGCTTATTACATATCTATGAAAAGAGCACCAGAAAGAACTGCCATGCTAAAAAGCATGTATGAAGAAGAGTTCACTAGAGCGTTGTCACAGGATGAGGATAGGGCCTCTTTTAGAATATCTCCAGATATTCGCAGTTATAACAACGCATAATGGCTTTTGCATCGGGTAAATATGCTTATGGAATCTGTGACATAACAGGTTTTCGCTACAAATTAAAAGATATGAAAAGAACCTGGGACGGCTTATTGGTTGGCCCAGACCAGTTTGATCCTAAACATCCACAACTTATGCCTCGGCCCGCACCACTAGATCCGCAGGCGATTAGAAATGCAAGGCCAGAAAAACCCACAGACAATAGTTTCTTTGTGGTTTACACAAACGTAGGCGATGGAAAACTAGGATCTCAGCTTACAACTTTTGATATAAGTGCTAATATAGGATCAGTTACGGTAACAACAACATGAGTTTTACATATTCAACATTAAAAACAGCGGTCCAGGATTATCTGCAAGTCTCTGAAACGACCTTTACCAATCAGCTACCAACTTTTATCCAAGAGGCTGAAAACAGAATATTTAAACTTGTTCAGCTGCCGAAACAAAGAAAAAATGTCCAGGGATCTCTTTCTACTAATAATAGGTTTTTGGCCACGCCAACAGATTTCTATGCACCGTTCAGTCTTGCGGTTATAAGCAGCGATACTTACGACTATTTAGATTTTAAACATTCGTCTTTTGTAAAAGAATACGCTCCTACTAGCACGACCAGGGGCCAACCAAAATATTATACTTTGTTTGATGATACGGCTTTTGAGGTAGCGCCTGTACCAGATGCAGACTATACGGTAGAATTACATTATTTATATAAACCAGTCTCTTTAACGAGTGGTAGTGACAGCGGTACAACATTTTTGTCTACGGATTATCCAGACGCATTGTTGTACGGCACGTTAGTAGAAGGCGCAGTTTTCTTAAAGGAACCGCTAGATGTCGTTGCCCAGTTTGAGGGACGCTTTAAGGAGGCGGTAGCTAGAATGAAAACTCTATCAGAAGGTCGTGGCACACGAGACGAATATAGATACGATTTATTACGCACCGGCGTAAATTAGTGATCGAATTAACAAAAGAAGAAACTCAAAACATACCCCAACAATCCCTAGAAGGCAAAAAAATTGCAATTGTTGGCCTTGGAATTAGCCAGGTTGATTTTGCTATTGGCCTGCAAAATGGCCGCGAATGGGATGAGGTCTGGTGCATCAACTCTGCCGGGGCAACTTACCCGTGCGATAAAATATTTATGCTAGATCCAGCAAGCCGATTTTTTGATAGTACCGATGCTGGTTTACAAACCAATGTAATGACAAGTTTACTTAGCAACACAGATGTACCGGTTTTTACCTGCGAGCTTGACGACAGAGTAAAGAACCCCGTTATGTTTCCAATTAACGAGGTTTGCAATGCTACCAAATGCGCTTACTTAAATAACACGGTTGCTTATGCAATAGCTTACGCTTTGTGGAGCAAGGTTGGCAGAATAGATCTATTTGGCATAGATTTTTCATACAAAGAAAACATGCACTTTGCCGAGGCGGGCCGAGCGTGTGTTGAGTTCTGGATAAGCAAGTGCATGGAAAACGACATATTGGTAGGTATGAGTGGCAGATCTACTGTCCTGGACTCAAACGTACCAGCAACAGAAAAACTTTATGGTTTTCATAGACTAGAAAAACCATTGGTTGCAATACCCCATGAAGGCAAGTTTATTATTGGGCCTTACGATGAAATAAACAAAGAGTTAGAAAAACATGGATTAAAAATTAACGAGGATGTGTCTCCGCCGGAGCCATACAAAGGATGAACGTTGACGGACTATTTGAACTAGGACAAATTTCAGTGCATGCCACAGAGAATGGTGGCCACCCACCAGAATTTTGGGCCGCACAAGCAACCAAGAAAATTTGCGACATTTCAGACAATGCACCAGAGCATGTAAAACAGCAGGCTCTCGCTTTCCAAAAACAAGTTTATGATGTAATCTTGTATACTATAAAAAATGCAATAGAGTCTAAGAATACAACTCTAATAAATTTGTTAAAAAAACAAGGTCACAGTGACATGGCTGATATTATTAAGGAGCTATAAGATGGCAATTACATCGGCAATATGCACAAGTTTCAAACAAGAACTTTTGGTTGGAACACATAACTTTACTAACAGCAGCGGTAATTCTTTTAAATTAGCGCTCTACACGTCTTCGGCAACTTTGGGTGCTGGCACTACAGCATTTACCACAACCGGGCAAGCATCTGGGACTAATTACACATCTGGTGGTAGCGCTTTGACAAATGTAACTCCTGTGGCCTCTGGAACTACTGCAATCTGTGATTTTGCAGATTTAACATTTAGCAATGCGACTGTGACAGCTAGAGGGTGCATGATTTATAACGACACCAACAGCGATAAAGCAGTTTGTGCTATTGATTTTGGTGGCGACAAGACATCTACCGCAGGTGATTTTACGATTGTTTTCCCAGGCGCAACAGCTACAGGTGCAATTATAAGATTGGCTTAATTAAATTTCTATTATGGTAGAATTTAAAAATGCCACTCACCAAAGTTAATTTTAAACCAGGGATCAATAAAGAGGAGACTGACTACTCAAACGAAGGTGGTTGGGTAGACGGTAACTTTATTCGGTTCAGAAAGGGCCGCGTTGAAAAAATAGGTGGCTGGGAAAAATACAGAACCAGCTCTCTTGTTGGATCTCCCAGAGGTTTGCATGCCTGGATTGCATTAGACGGCACTGAATATCTTGGCATAGGCACAACCAACAAATACTATATTGAAAACGGTAACGTTTATTATGATGTTACTCCGATTCGCAGATCCTCAACAAATTCAACTACATTCGGGGCCACCAATGGATCCTCAACTATAACGGTTACAGAAACAGGACATGGAGCTGTCAATGGTGACTTTGTTACTTTTTCAAGTGCAGTATCTTTAGGCGGCTTAATTACTGCGGCGGTTTTAAATCAAGAATATCAAATTAATCTTGTTACAGGTGCAAATACTTTTGAAATAACAGCTAAAAATACTGCTGGCACAATCATTACAGCAAACGCAAGTGACTCTGGTAACGGCGGATCTGCAACCGATGCTGTGTATCAAATTAATTCTGGCCTAGATGTATACGTTGATAGCACCGGTTGGGGTGTTGGTACCTGGGGTGCAGGCGGCTGGGGTGCTGCTACAGCATTGAGTGATACCAACCAGCTTAGATTGTGGACGCACGACAACTATGGTGAGAACTTAATTATTAACCCACGCAATGGTGGTATTTACAGATGGCTTGAAAGTAATGGCGTGTCTACAAGGGCCGTAGAGCTATCTGGTATCACTGGCGCCAATAAAGTGCCGACCAAGGCTTTGCAAGTTATTACATCTGAAACAGACAGACATTTAATTGTCCTGGGCGCAGATCCTTTAAGTGGCGGCTCAAGAACTGGCGCCATAGATCCAATGTTAATTGCATTTAGCGATCAAGAAAACGAATTGGAGTTTGAGCCACTTAATACCAACTCTGCTGGTTCTTTGCGTTTATCAAGTGGATCCACAATTATCGGCGGCATTAAATCCAGGCAAGAGGTTTTGATCTGGACAGACACATCTTTATACAGCATGCAGTTTATCGGGCCACCACTTACTTTTGCAGTCAACCTAATTAATGAAGGCGCTGGCCTCATTGGGCCCAAGGCATTTGCTAATGGCCCAAACGGCGTTTTCTTTATGTCAAAAAATGCTTTTTACTTTTATAACGGCTCGGTCAAAAAGCTGCCTTGTTCGGTGCAAGATTATGTATTCGGTGATTTAGATGTTGGCCAGGCGTTCAAATGTTTTGCTGGCCTCAACGAAGAGTTTTCTGAAATATGGTTTTTCTATCCATCCAACACAGATAACACGGATGAGATCTCCAGATATGTAATTTATAACTATGAAGAAAACTCTTGGAGCATAGGAACACTAGAAAGATACTCTTGGCTTAATTCTGGTATTAATGAAAAGCCACTGGCCGCGGGTGAATCAAGCGACACTAAATATATTTACGAACACGAAAAAGGTGCTAATAATGACAGCAGTTCTATGGACAATGTATTTATAGAATCTGCCGACATAGATATGACGGACGGCGACAGTTATGTGTTTCTTAAAAAAATAATCCCAGACATACTGTTTCAAACAGAAACAGGCACAAGTCCGACACCCGCAGTAAATGTAGTGGTTAAAAGAAGAGACTTTAATGGCCAGTCTTTATCAACCGATTCAACCACGCAGATAGGCACATCAAGCACTTTTTCAAGTTTAAGAACCAGGACAAGGCAATTTGTATTGCGCTTTGAATCCGATGACGATAACAGTGAACCAGACAGAAAAGATTTTAAATGGAGGTTGGGAGACACTCGCTTAGACATACAACCATCTGGACGTAGATAATGGCTAAGTTACTACCGACAAGACTGCCGCAAGCACAAGGGCCAGAGGTGACTGTCGATACTTTCAACCGTTTAATAAGAATTTTAGAAATAAACCTGGGTGCAGCAGACTTAGATGTTACAAAAGGCTACACAAATACCGAGCTTGGCGAATTGCAATTCGCTACAGGCTCGATTATATTTAACACTACAACAGAGGTTCACCAGGCTTTTGATGGAACAGAATTTAGAAACCTGTATGAGCACCAAACTTATGTGACCGGAGTTTCTGCTACAATGAGCATAGGTGCAGTTACAGTAACAATAGGATAGATATGTCAATAAGCGAAGATTTACAAACAAGACTAAGTGGTTTAACACAAGGCCCAAACCCTGCTCCACGCAGAATCTCTAATAGGGAAATGGAATTAATGCGAGAAACAAATCCAATGGCAGGTCGTTTGGGTTCTCCAGGCCAAGGTTTTTATGCGGATGATGTTGGCATGCAAATGCAAGCACCTACAAGCGAAAACCCAGCAGCAGACGCAATAAGTTTTGTTAGCGGGTTGATTGAAAAATCTAATGACCCCGAAGAAAGAGAGGGTCTTGCATCTATGATAGAAAAATTGCAGGTCCAGTCTATGGCACCCATGGGTGAAATGGCTCAACAGTTAGCACAAGCAGGTGGTGGCGAAGACACCATGCTTGCGCATTTAAGACCAGGAGAAATAGTTTTACCTCCAGAGATGATGGAGGATCCAGAATTTGAAACCATGGTTGAAACCAAGTTCAATCAATTAGGCATTAACCCAGAACAGGCTGTAGCTGGTATTGGTATAGCCAGTCTTAATGAATCAACTGGTTTAGAACAG
>Ga0098046_1000886_pt1 | contig 10544 bp, 26 predicted proteins | sample 11BtaG_FD_77067 | JGI IMG/M metagenome (GOLD analysis project Ga0098046, IMG submission 77067) | Marine viral communities from the Subarctic Pacific Ocean - 11B_ETSP_OMZ_AT15265_CsCl metaG | ecosystem: Environmental > Aquatic > Marine > Oceanic | place: Pacific Ocean | collected 2015-01-16
CAGCAGTGTCTGTGGCTTCACCGTACTCCGGTGCTGTTGCGAGTTTACGCAGTTCATGTAAGGTCCACGCCCACACTTGCTCATCTGTGTCTGCCATTCTCAAGTTACGGCCTGCTACCACAATCCTGTCTACCATCATGTTGCCCTTGTCTGTGAACATATCGTAGTTTGCTGTTTTTGCTTGTGTCATTTACTTCGCTCCTCTTAGTTAATATACTATATATTATACGTTCATTTTGGCTGTGTGTCAACCGGTTTTACCAAATTAATTATGGCTTCATAAATGTATGATTGCCTATGATCTCTGTGACTTCAAACTTGTCTGCCCAGTGTGGATATACTAGGTTGTGAGCATAGTAGTATAGTGCCCCTGTGGTGTTGTCATTAACTGTGTATGATCCATAACCTAAAGTCCATATAGCAACTTCCACAGAACTTCTCCATGCTTGTGCGTTTAGTTTGATCGACTCACCTGTCTTTTCATAGTTGGCCCATATAACATCTTTCTTGCCATCGCAGTACCATGAGAACTGACATCTGTGCTTACGTGGATAGTATACTCTTTCACTTGCTTTCAAGTCGGGGTTCTGTTTGGTCTTCCAACTTTCTCTCACAGGACCTTGATATACCACACCGCAGTATGAGTTGGGGAATGACTTGCTTACAACTCTGTTCCTAGTTACGTTTGCCACAGCCGCTTTGCCTTCGATGCCTTCTGCTCTTGCTTCAAAGTAGATGTTCTCTGCTAGGCACATCATCTCTTGATGCACACTGTTGGGAATGCCGGTTTCGTTTACTTCTTGGAATACGATCTGCTTGGCTTGTGCAGTCAGTTCAGCCGCATGCGGAAATGATAGTTTCTCTGTGGCCGCACTTGCTGTTGCTACACCTAGTAGTATTGTTATCGCTGTTAGTTGTTTTAACATAGTTCGCTCCTTTATTATGTTTATATAATACATTCATTTTGGAAGTTTGTCAACCGGTTTTACCTATTAAATTCATCGCATAAAATGGGGCAACTGTCAAGGCGAACCCCTGTACACGGAGCGAGGATGTGTACAAGGGTTCTAGTTTGAGTGTAATACACGGAGCGAGGATGTGTATTACTCTCTGTTAACGCAGTACTTGCGTGTGGGCTACTTTGAGCGAGGGTAAGATTTATGCCTTCATCACTGTAGTACTTGCGTAATCCCTCCAGTCGGTAGGGAAACTTTTAGCAAGGTCTGCTATCTTAAGAACTGTACGTAAACTTAATTCACGCAGTCTAGTCTTGTTCTCATCGATGAACTCGATGATATCGTCCTTGCGTTCCTGTGGCATATCATAGTCTTCCAACATACCATCACGGACAATCTGTTTGATACGTAACATCTTTTCACGTTCGCCATCAATTGTTAGGTCGACGTAGTGACAACGTGACTCCAGTGCTTCCAAATGATCCTTGAGTTTTTTACTACGAACGTTCTCGAACTTGATGTTGGTAATGAATATTGCACTACCTTTAAATTCGAATCTATCTGGAATTCCTTCTGAACGCAACAGTCGCGAATCAGTGTTCCAAGAAATGTAACGCTTCTTACTAGTATCCAAGGCCGCTTTCAAAATGTTCAGCGATAGATCATCTAACAGCACGGAGTCACAGTCATCAAACACAACAACGTTCTTTGGATCGCTGTACTTGAACAGTTTGGCATACAAGCCTATTGCTGACATTGCACCTTTGACTACTTCATGTTTCCTATTGTAGCCTGCAATATCATCAAACGCCGCATCCTTTTCCAGTTGCTGTTCGACGCCGTAACTCTTACCTACACCCGGAGGGCCACTAACGATCATTGCTCTTACATCGCCTTCTTTTGCGGCCCTAGTCATATCGTCTAGGATTTTAAAACGTTTGCCAATACGACTCATGATCTGTTCATCACTTTCATCGTTCTTGACCTTCTTCTTGAGTGCATCTTGTTTTACACTGTCGAAGTTTGAATCCACAATCTCATAGTCCTGTGGCTTCTCAATTCTAATACGTATACTACGCTCTGGGAAGCCCGGTTGTGCGGCTCCATCTACTGTAACATAGTTTCCGTTCTTGCCTTCTTTGAAATGCTCAATCAAAGGAAACTTTAGTCCACCTACAGAAACATCATTGCCTCTGATCTTGTAACTACCTTCATTGATTTGTATTAATGCTGTCTTGCTCATATTCTCGCTCCTCGTTGTTTTAATTTACTCTACTAGTATAACATCACATGCATGTGTGTCAACCATTATTTTAGTTCCACTCTTCCCAATTGTCTATGCCTTCGACATGATGATTGTTTGAAGTTTCGTCATCGTACATCTCGTCTAGACTTTCATGCTCCTGCTCAAGTTCGTTGTCCTTTTCAACAACGTCGAGAACATCGTCCCAAAATGATTTTTTTGGATCTATCATTGTGTCGCCTCCTCTACCAGCCCTGCGCCAGTGTTAATCATTCCTTTAAGTAATTCTACAAAACTGTTAATGTCGCCACCCTCTAAGTAGACGTACATTGCACCTGCGCCGATTACAGCAAATATGATTGCTTTAAACATTAAGCAACCTCATTTGTGTAAAGTATTGCGCCACCTACAAGCATTGCCGCAAAGCCTATGCCTGCTACTGTTAACATCTCTGCTAGTGTGTTTGCAGTTTCCATACATGCACCGTCGCAATCGTTTGCACTTCCTGCCATAGCCATAATGCCACCAAATACTAGTAAGCCTGCTATTGTGTTAATAATTGTTTTAAACATTTTATATCCTCGCTTTGTTAGTTTATATTAATAATATACTACACTTTGCCAAATGTGTCAACCGTTATTTTTAATTAATTTACCGCGTATTTGCTAGTGTGTTCGTACCACATCTCGCCAATAATCTCGTTGTATTCGTCCAAATTGTACAAACCAGTCATCAAATCACTGTGTTCTTCCATTGCAGTGCTAAATTCACTTTCAGTTTCACATTCGCCAATCTTAGCGTTAGCAATGTCGTAAAACTGTTCTTCCATGTCCATCAACCAATTTTTAGTTTTGCTCATCAGTTCCTCGCTTTTGTTTATTGTTTATACTTACAGTATAGCACCAAAATGCTATACTGTCAAGTGTTATTTTATTTTAGTAGCCCCAATTGCTGTCTACTAGTTCATGCACCTCAATACGTGCATTTTCATTTAGTGTAAACACAGCCTCATCTACGTTGTCATATTCTCCGTTTATTTGTGCTAGTTTAGCAACAGCCTCATCATAGTTTACAAACACGCCTGCGTTTTCCCATGCGTATTCATCATCACCAGTGCCTTGTAGTTGTAGTACGTTTACGTTTTGCATTTTTATACCTCGCTATGCAAATTTATATTATAATACACAGTAGCACATAAATGCTACTGTGTCAAGTGTTTTGTTTATGCTACGTTGTAATTAATATTATCATTGTCAAGCACACGCACACTAATATTTTGTTGCTTACACAAGTTAAAAACGTGTTGCCAAAAATCAACATCCAACTCCACATCCAAGTTTACGTTCTCATCATCTTGCATACCTTGTTCACTGTAATCAAACCACAAGTACTTTTCCAAGTCCATGTCAAAATCGCAATGTTCAACCATATACTTAAATGTGTTATTAATAAAAGCAGTGTTGCCATAAATCATCCCATCACTGTCTTGTTCATTTTTTATTTTGTTAATCAACCTACTATCAACATCACTGCCATCATACCATGTGCCATCTTTGCCACTGCCATCATAACTTATTGTCCCACTTAGTCCGCCATTCCATTCTTCTTCTTCCACGTCCTTAGTCATTAGCAAGTTTACGTAATTAACTTTTACACCCTTTTTAACTGTACTCCAAAAGCCATCCCCATCTGTCCATATACGCTCATTGTTTACGTCCACACTAATTGCAAACTCATTAGTGTATGCATCACTACCAATGTATAGTTCAACGTTTTTGTTTGCTAAAAATGTTTGTGCTTTTTTAATTAAGTTTTTGTTGTACATATATACGCTCCATATATTTGTTAATTGTTATTATAATTTAATGTAGCACACTATTTCCAAATTGTCAAGCAAATAGTGTGCTTTTATTAAAGTTTTTTTATGTTTCCATACTTGCAAGTCCATCGTCTTGCATGCCTTGTTCAGTAAACGTTACGTCCATGCCCAACAAGTTACTAATTGCTTCTTCAAATCCACTGTCAGTGTATATGTTCCAATCCGCATTGTGTGTAACATTTACGTCCACGCCATTGCTTTCATTGTGTTTGTAAACTTGTATGCTAGTAACTTCCACTACGTCTTTTCCAGTGTAGTCCCATATGCTGTCGCCAGCAAGTTGTACTGTACCTTCAACGTCATAGTTTGTATTAATTCCATACTCACCATCTTTTTCAACTGTTTTGTTTGTAATTGTTAACATGTTCGCTCCTTAATGTTAATTGTAATTGTATTATTAATGTAGCACAGTTTTTCCAAACTGTCAAGCATTAATGCTAGTGTATTGCAGTTAATATTGTCTCTGCATAGTCCGCGTTAAACTGTTCGTCTAGTGCTATCTGTAAATCCATGTAGTATGTAGCACTCCCACTGTCTAAGTCTAAGTAAGTAAAGTCTCTAATAACTTTCTCCTCGCCTGTGTTGCAGTTGTAAATGTACAAGTCACATGCACTATGTCCGTTGCCGTATGTAGTGCCTGCTTTGCTGTCTTTTATTTCGTGTGTGTATGCTAGTTGCATTTTTTATACCTCGCTAGTTAAAAAAAATAATTAAACTTTTTATTGTTTAATGTATACATTATACATTATTTTGTCCAAATTGTCAAGCACAAAAATAAATTAAAAATAAATTAAAAAAGAGGTTGACAAACCGGTATTTCCATGTTATAATATAAGTACGCTCCCGATGGGCGAAGGATCGATTGCATACGTATGCAAGAAACTCTGATCGTGAGAGAAGGCCCCGAAGGACCTTGCTCAGTTTATTATTAGAATTTATTCAGCGCCGGTCTCTGCTAGACGTTGACCGTAGGTCTTAACCTCACCGTTCTCATCATCTTCTAGTGTGAGAATAGGATCATCTTCGTATGGTGGCCATGGTAGCGTTGATGTTTCGTACAAGTCATACCACTTGTCCTCTGCACCGTCTTTCCATTCGGCCCACATCTCTCCTGATGAGTATTTGTGAAAGCCTCTGAAGCCACCCTCTAGTATGTAGGTGAGTGTTTCGCTTGATGCTTCCTCTCTAATCTCTTTTGAGATAGTAGCGTATTCGACTTGAAGCAAACGCTCTGCCAACACATAGTGAGTGAGGTCTAGACTACGACTGTCTTCTCCTACAACAGTAGATGCCTCGACGTCACGAAAGTCTTTGGGTAAGTTATCCGACATTAACAGCCTCCTTTTCAACAATGAATTTCTCTGTGTCACTAGACTCTTCTTCATACTCACGAACGCTTTCGCTGAATCCGAAGTGTTCATTTAGATCGTATATGAGTCCACTCTTCTTCTGCTCCATCTCGTCAGCAGTAAAGTCACTAGGGTTAAGCATTGCATCTGCAAAGTCATGCCATTCACCTGCAAAGTCACAGCCACCTTCATAGTAGTAAGACTTGATACTACAATCCTCATTGTGTGTGAGGAAGTATTCATAAGCATGAATAGGTGGTGCCCATGCACTGTCGAACCAACCTTGAATGATTCCTGTGTCACCTTCTTCTCTATATTCGAGACCCGGCTCTACCTCAATGTCCCACTTGGTTCCCCAGTTGTGAACTCTCCAGTCATACCAGTTAGGTGAGTCTGACGGACTAGTAGTTTCTTCTAGTGCTGTCGGCATAGGATAAAGTATCTGCAAGAAATTGTCTTGCGCCTTTGCTTCGTCCCATATTGTTTTTATCTTGTCTTTAGGTCCTGTAAATGTGATCGTATTGTTGCACCAATTAGGCATAGTCTTCCTCCATAAATCTTTCTGATAATTCGTTAGCATCTAACATCTCATCTACATCGTCTGTAGACATATACTGTAGACACATCTTCATCATGTCTTCTGCTGACACCATGCCGTCCTCAACAAGATCAATTGCCTTGTCCCTGCTATTAAGATTTCTTTTGATAAACATACTCGCTCCTTTGTGTTAATTGTTATTATAATATAACAGACAATACCGGTTTTGTCAACCTATTTCTTGGCCGGTGCTTTCTTCTTTTTCTTTGCTCCCCAACCGTGATTGAGTTGCACATTCTCTGTCCTAGCGTACGGTTCGCACACTGTGACCTTGTTCTTCTTTAACCATTCCGCGATCGCTTTATCATCGGCTTTGGTCATCTCTCCTCCGTAGCGTGACATCTATGCTACCTCCTTCTTTTTCTTATATGCGTGGGTCCAGTTCCCTGTTTTAGGACTCACCCGCAATGCGTGTTCCTGTTTGAAGTCTTGGTAGTCTTGGTCATCATCTGCCATGCCCATTAACCACTCGCTCTCTGTTTCCCAATGTGTAGGAAACTCTTTCCAACTAATATCATTCTCAGAGAACGCGGCCATTATGAATGCAACAGCATCCTGCTCACGCTCTACATCGGAAACGACATAAGTAGTACCGCCTTTGAACTTCCAGTAATGTTGATTGTCTTCGAACTTACCTGACTCAGCGTGTGCGCCATAGTTTTCTAAACCTTGTGTGTGTACTACTATATTCATTTATTCGCTCCTTTGTTTCTAATTATACTTACAGTATACTATCAACTTTCCAATTTGTCAACCGGTTTTTCCAACTTTTTTTGATTTAATTCGAATTGTTTTTGTTTGCTCCACTGTTCTAAATTGTGGATAATTGTCTGCTCAATTTCGTATTCTAATTCGTCTTTGTCCAGTTGCTCGAGAGCGTGTACTAGGTTGTGAAACTTGATCATCACTTTCACAAGGTTTTCGTGTGCTTGTGCCGGTGTAGCGTACAAGCAGAGGGCGATGATTACCGCCCCCATTGCTTTAATAATTGCCTTAGGCAACTTCAACTTCTGCAGTTGCTACGACAGGTTTACCGTACTTCTTAGCCGCTTTCTTAAGAGCGTCTTTGATTCCGGTATTCTCGCCGCCGAACCCGATTGAACTTAGGTGTGCCACCGCACTAGCCTTGTCCATCTCTGTCGGAAGTTCTTTGAAGTCAACATCTTGGTGACCGTTCTTATCTAGAACCTTGATCCTCATAATGTCATTCGCGAACCTTAGTTTAGTCTTCCCATTGAATAGGGAACTTCCTACGAACTTAAATGTTTTATTTGTCATGTTATACCTTTCCTTTTTTAGTTTAACAAGTATTATTATATGTCCAAATTCCGAACTTGTCAACCGAAATTTAGTCTTTTTGGATAAATCGGTTATACCGCCTTAGCGAGATAATCCAGCAATGCAGTCTGCACGGCGTCTTCTGCTTCATAATCAAAGCCTCCAACATGCCATCTATAACTGTTCGCCTCACGTGCAACATACGGACCACTCTCTTTCCAGTCATATATTGTTGCCTGTACTCTGTGCGAAGCATCCGGATCATCCAAACTAAACTCGTCTGCTACTTCAAAGTCTATGTCCCATTCAGTCCATACCTTGTCCATACCACCCGACTCTTCTGCTTTGTATGTCGGCTCTCCAAACACCTTAACCAAATCGTTGTAGTTTGCATTCACGGAACCTTTTAAACTTGTTCCGTTGCTATTGCCACCTTGTTCTATTTTAAGTATATTCATTTAAGCCACCAACCCTTCTATCCAAGTTTGCGGAACTATTCTACCTACGTCCTTGCCACCTAAATATTTGTTAATGTGTTTGCTCGTTGTAACACTAAACTTCTCGTCAGTTCTAAACGCTCCCTGCTCACAGTATCCTGCAACCGGAGTGCTATACGAAAACAGTATGCTCTTTCCGTTAACTTCAACTTCGTTCATGTTACTTCCAATATTTTTAAGTTTCATATCTTTGTTCCTCGCTTTGTTAGTTTATAATATATATTAACACCGGTTTTACCGTTTGTCAACCCCTAATCTTCAAAACTTTCTTTTTCTCTACCTTGTGCAAAGTCTAACAAGTCTGCCGCTAGTGCCGCCGCCTGTGCTCTACTTAATTGCACACTATCAAAAAAGCGTCCTTCGTCTCTGTTGTCTTTACATGCAGGAGTCGTAACCTGCACACAACTACCCCTTTTATCTCCACCCCAAAAGCGTGTTAAACTTACGTCCTTTGCGTGTGTTTTTAAGTTTGTACTCATTTTATTGTCCTCGCTTTTTAATTGTTATACTTACAGTATACACTGGAAATACCGGTTTGTCAACCATTTTTTAATCTAAATCGCAAACCCATTCATCTTTCTCGTGCTTGGCAACAAGTGTACCTCCTAGGCCAAACGGTGATTCTATGTGTATCTCCGGGCGTTCTGTGTGTTCACATATGCCATGGGCTAGGATCTTACAGTTGAAATATCCTTCATCTGTGTTGTATCCGCGATTGATAAAATGTACAGTTACCTTAGTCATTGTGCTTACTCCTAAACATGTCTTGGAACATCCATGCAAGTCCACCTAGTGGAATGGCTATGCTTATGACTATTACCATTACCAGTAGTTCTAACATCTCTGTCTCCTTCTTACTATACATTTAATATAGCACAGGTATTACCGGTTGTCAACCAAAAAGATTGATTAATCTAGGCCGTGTTCTGCATCTGCTTGACCTTCAAGGTAAGCCTCTCTTAGAGGTTCCTCTCTATACTTCTCAGGTATTCTATAAGCGTAGATCTGCATATACTCATCCTCGCCTTGAATCCTTGTGTTATAGTTAAAGTCCCTGTCGTGGTCTTGAATGAAGTTTAGGTACTGCCACATGTGTTCAAAGTCGTCACCTATCCAATCCCACTCGTTGACTTCACCTAACTTGATTAGATCATCGTGTGTGTATTGTTTAAGTCTTTCAAAACTCAGTCGGTTCTTGACTTCAAGTGTTTCTAGATCCACACAGCCTTCGAATGGATTGTTGTCCAACGGTGTGTCTACAACTAGGTATCTAAACCTGTGCAAGTTGTATTCAAAAAAGTTTTGATTGTTGTATGTGCTTTCCCAATCCTCTTTGGGGTCTACAAAAAAGTCTATTGTTGTTTTCACTCTCGCTCCTTGTTGTTGTTTGTTTAATATAATAAAGTAAGGGGCCGGTAGTTGGTACGCAAATGTTCTCTACCTGGTTTAATGCAAAGTTGCCTAGGACTAACCATTCACAACCCCTTACCTTATTATATTATTACTATAACAGACATTACCGGTTTTGTCAACCTAAAAGTCTGCCTATCACTCCCACAGTACTCATCAAAGCATTTGTGGCAATAATTGGTCTATCCTTCATCATAATACCTGCCACCATCCATATGATGCCTCCAAGTATCTGCAGGTACCAACCAAAGCCGTAGCCTGCTGAGAAGAATCCAAATCCGACGATCAGGGTGGCCGTAGCCACCCATTTCAATATGTTTAACATTATGCCACCGACCTAACTGTTAGATGTCCTGCTGGCACTCTCCACTGTTCACCGTTTGTGCATGATACCACAACGTATTTGATATTGATCTTTTTGACATGACCAACCATCTTAACGCCACCTCTGCCTGCAAACTCAACCATGTCGCCTACGGCTAGTGCTCTTGCCATATTTCTATGTGCCTGTGCTCTAGCATACTTCACAGCCTCGATCACAGTGTTTAGATCGTCTTGGCCCATGTTGTGGATCTCAGTTACTATGTTTCTAATGTTCATATATTCGCTCCTTTTTAATTTAATATAGTTACAGTATACATTGGAAATACCGGTTTGTCAACCCCTAATTGGATAAAAACTTTCCAAAGTGATCCGGCTTTCTATTCTTAGCCTTCTTGTGTCCTAGGTAGTTGTGTCCTTCGTTTACTACCACAGGTTGTCCATTGCCTCTGTCGCAGACCCAACCATGTGGCCCTTGCATAACAGCCCGGGCAGTATGAGTCTGTCCTTGTGGAGTCTCATACCATACCTTGTCCTTGACTTGGATCTCATCAAACAGTTCATCTTCCCACATTATGCGGCCTCCTTTAGAAGTTCACCTTGTACACTATCCCAATCACATCCGTCATCTGTATAGTGCCATTCACCTTTCATGTGTACAAATAGTACGTCATGCTCACATGTTCTCGAACCTTTTGGATGTGTTCTAGGCGCCCAAAACATATCGTCACCCAAGCCATCTATGCCCCATTCAATCTTGTTGTCACCAAATGCTGTTACATATTTTTTGGCATCTTCTAGTGATGGTACTTTATCTACTAAGAACTTGGCAAAGTCTTTGACATTCGCCACTTCATGCTCTGTGCTTACAACATCATATCCACTGTATGCTATTTTAATCTTTGTCATATATTCGCTCCTTTTCCTAATTGTTATATACAGTATAAGGTCACTTCAAAATAAAGTCAACCGGTTTTTTCGGAAAAGAACAAAGAACACAAAAGAACACGAAA
>Ga0098046_1000887_pt1 | contig 10543 bp, 5 predicted proteins | sample 11BtaG_FD_77067 | JGI IMG/M metagenome (GOLD analysis project Ga0098046, IMG submission 77067) | Marine viral communities from the Subarctic Pacific Ocean - 11B_ETSP_OMZ_AT15265_CsCl metaG | ecosystem: Environmental > Aquatic > Marine > Oceanic | place: Pacific Ocean | collected 2015-01-16
TATCGGATCTTTATTTGATAATTTTGGAAAGAACAAAGAAGATAAGGTAAAACTTTCAAAACCAAGTGAGGTAACTTTAGAAGTACCTGCAGAGTCTGTTGATGGTGGTCAAGTAGATGGACCTGGTGGTATTGATAAAGTCCCAGCGATGCTCACGGACGGTGAGTTTGTTATGTCTCGTGGGGCAGTTCAAAAGATTGGTGTTGACAAACTAGAGGCCATGAATGCCGCTGGTGGTGGCACAAATAAACCAAAGGTAGTAGATAATAAAGTATATGCCTCTGTTGGTGGTTATGTTAGTGGCACTGACACTGGGAAAAAAGGAACACCTGATCCTAAGAAAGAAGATAAATCAGGTGGTGCTAATCTCATGCCAAGCATGGGTTATAGACTAGGGCAAATAAATCCTATGCAGGATTTATCTGTCATGGAAAAAGTGGCTGAAAAAGTTGTTGATAAAGAACGAAGAAGAGGACAAGGAGGTAGACTATTAGGTAGCACTACACAGAGAGCAGGAGAGGGAACAAAGATTTATAAGGATGACCATTTAGTTAGATCATATGACAAGTATGGAAGAAAGAAAGAGTATGGAAAACCTGAAGGATTCATGCGTGCTCTTGCTGGATTTGGTGATCTGTTAACTGGAAACTTGTTTGATTTTGATAGAAGAAATAAAAAAAATGTTGGAATCTCTAAGCGTAGAATAGTAACAAAAGATTTTAAAGGTAGTAGAGATTATACCGATGATACAACAACCAGTAAAGTCATGTCTGCTATCGGTCGTCCTGATCTTATTGAACATCAGGATCAGATATTAAAGCAGCTGCCAAAGGGAACAACCATTCAAGACGTAATAAAGGGTAATGTCCCAGGTGTAACCCCAGATCAATTAACAAGGATCTTAGCAACTAGTGATGCTCAAGAGGCAACTCGTAAAAAGCAGGATAATGCAAGAAGACTTGACCTTGCTATCAGAGGTATTGGTGAAAAAGATGGAATCAGCATGATGGCAGGTGACATGACACCTGCACTGCAACAGGCTGAAGCAACAGCAAACAAGAGACATGCTGAGTTGATGAAGTCCACTGACCAAAAGAAAATTGCTGCCTATGATAAACAGCATGGAGAGGGTGCATACTCTCAGAAGTTAAAGGAGAAACTGTATAAGACTTATGGCGCAGGAGCGTCAGGACAGACTCAACCATCAGCACCCAAACCAACAGGAAAGGTTGTTGGTAGAGAAAATCTTTCACCTCAAGCACAGGCAGCAATAGCAAGATTGGAGTCTAAAAAAGGATTGCCACCTGACATGCAGTACACCAGAAATGGTAAGAAGATATCTGCAGAAGAGTTTAACAGAGTTAAGAGTGGTAATATAATACCTGGTGGTGGTAAACCAGGTGGATTTCTTGGTGGTATGATGGAGGGAGCGAAAAATATGCTCGGTGGTATGTTTAAACCTAGTGAAACTGAAACCATATTTAGAGATGGAAATATAGGAACACCAACAGCAGAAGAACAGAGATATATTGATGAAGATAAGGCAGGCAGAGCAAAGATAGATGCCAAATATAAAGCCCGCGATGAAGAGAGGAAAAAGACTGCGGCAAAACAATCTGAGCACGACCGTTTGTTTGGAGAATATAGAAATATTGTGATGAATGAAGATCATCCTCTACATCGGAAAGTATCTGGTGACCTTTTTACTGATGATGAGGGTATGAAGTTTGAGGACTTTAAAAAACTTAAGCAACAACAAAGTCAAGCAAAGTTATCACCAAATCAACCACAACCAAAGGTGTCTGCACCACAACCACCAACACCCCCAAGCAATAATGTTCAGGTGGTTAAGTCGGGTGGTTCTAAAGGTGGAGGTGAATCTCAACAATCATCTAATGGATCTGAACTTCCAGCGATGAACGCTGGTAATGGTAGTAAGTCCAAGTTTACTCTCTTAGGGATTAGTTTTTAAGACATGGCATTACTAGGAGCAGCATTAAGAGTAGGTGGTGGGGCACTGGCCAGAAACATAACTGGTCGTAAGAAGAAGGTAAAACCTTCTGCAATTGCACCAGAAAAGGTGATGGGTCAGAGGGAACCTGAGAAAGGTGGCGGATTAGTTAAAAGACCTACATCTAAAACAGCACTTGCAAAACCTATGAAGCCATTACAGATGGCATCAACGAGTGCTGTTAGTAAAGACGATCCTTTAAAAGTAATTCATGTTAAAGTTCTAGAGATTGAAAGCATTCTCAAGGGAACATTAGCAGCAGAGAAAGACGAGCAGAAGAGGAAGAAACAAGAACTTCAAGATCAAAGAAGAGCACAGGAAGAGGAGGGTCTTGAAAAAGATCCGAAGAAAAAACCTGAGAAGAAACCAAAGATGCCACTGAAGATGCCCAAGGTGGGACTCTTTGGTTTTATCAAAAATTTTATTGGTGGTGTTATAATGAACTACTTTGTAGGATTTTTGATTGATAATGCAAAGACAGTGGCAAAAATTTTAAAAGTCGTAGTCTCAGTAACGGACTTTCTTGCTGAGGCAGGTTTACAAATATTCAACGCACTTGCCACCTTTGTTGACTGGGGATATAAGGCAATTGATGCAACCCGTGGATTTATAAAGACGATAGGTGGAGAGGGACTTGCACAAAACTTTGATAAGGTCACTAATCTAGTTGGCACTGCACTATTCCTTGCGACTACAATCGCTGGATCCATGGCAGTAGAGGCTCTAACCAGTGGTGGTGGGTCTGATGATGGCGGACTATTAGATTTTATCCGTAAGAAAGGAGCAAAAAAGGTAGCAGGTAAGGTTGCTGCTAAAGGTGCTGTGAAGGGTGCGGCAGGAACTGCTGCAAAAGGTGCAGGAGTTGGTCTGGGTGCTGCAGCTGCTGTTGTTGCTGGTGTTGGTCTGCTTTCATCTGCATTAGGCGAAGGTGCTTTCCAACTCAGAAAAATTGGTAAGGGCCTTGAAGGGGGTGCAAAGAAAAGATATGAGGAGAAGTCATTTGTTGATCCAAGGAAACCTATTGATTGGTTATTATATCAAGGTGCAAGATTTATAAATCACAGTCTTAATGGTCTTGGGGTTCTCCTTGATATTGTTGGCGCACCATTTAGATATGCTATTGAGTTAATCAACTTTGGTATCATGGCTATCCTTGGTGATACCAAGGGGATGGCAAGGCAAAGAAAAAACCTTGCCAAGTTTGATGCCAGAGTTCGTGAAGGTATTCGTCAGTTACTGAACGTAGCAACACTTGGATTTGGTTTCAAAGAAAAAGGATCTTTTGGAAATTTATTTGGCGATGAGGCAGCGACCAAGGAAATGGTCAAGAAGATGCAAGAGGGTGGTGGTGTTACCCCTGGTAGGAAACCAGTCACAAGAACGATTGAAAGAACTAAGAAGAAACCAAAGAAATTTTTCCTCAAGAAACCATCCAGAAGAATGGTAAAAGAACCACCTAAAGATAGTGGTGGTGATGATAAATCAGATAGAGCATGGTGGGATTTCTTAGGATGGGCTGGAACTGGTAGTAAAGAAACTAAGATGGGTGAGGGTGGAAAACAATTAGTAACTAAGATAGCAGACGTTGATAAGGAGTTTGCGAAGAATGATTTCTTTGGACCAATCATAACTGCTACTTCCAAAATTATTTTAGGCGAAAAACCCGATTCAACTGACTTTAATAATGTTGGACGCGGTATAAATCTACTGATTAACGAGGGACTTGGTGATGAAAGAATTGCCAAGGGCATGATAGGATACCAGTCTGGTGGTGTTGTAGATACTCCTCCACCATTCTTGGATGTTGAATCTTGGGTTGAGGAATCATTTAAGAAAGCATCTAATAAAGTTAGTGAGACTAAACCTCCAAGCACCACCTCATTTGGAACTACTGGACCTGAAGGTGAGGGTGAATATGATTCTGCAACTGGAGAATTTATGGGCCCAGGACCAACCACTGGTGCCACAACTTCAAAATTTGGAACAGCAGAGCAGAAGAAGATGCTTGATGCTATTGCTTTTGCTGAAGGAACTACAGGAAGTTATGGAACTCTCTATGGTGGTAAGGTGATACCTGAACTTGCTGCTGGAGAGATGTCAATAGCAGAAGTTCTTAAGATGCAAAAAAGCAAAATGTATAAAGGTGAAAATGTTTATGGTTCAGGATATGATTCTAATGCTACTGGTAGATATCAGTTTATGTCCTATGTCTTAGAGGAAGAGATAGGAAAACAAGGTGTAGATCCCTCTGAGAAGTTCACTCCTGAGATGCAAGATAGATTAATCCTTAACAGGATTTCTAGGATGAGAAAAGTTACTCCAGAACTCTTGGCAGCAGAGGGCATGAGTGATAAGGTTATTGATATGTTAGCACCCGAGTTCGCATCATTCCCTAATTTAATTGGTCCAGATGCTCAGGGTAGAGTTGGAACTAATACAAGTTACTATGGTCAAGGCGGTAAGACAGCAGCAGAGATTAAAAAAGCATATGGAGATTCGACAGGAGAAGCATCCGCGATTGAAATTGGAGACCCCTCAGTGCAACCACCCGCTCTATCAGATACACCTGGAGACGGAGACACGTCCAGTGGTGGAGACATTAGTGTTAGTGGTTCTAATGTTGTCAATATTGGTAAGGATTTAATCTCTCAAGGATTCTCTGTTGCAGAGCATCCAGACTTTACTAAAACACCTACGGCTTCTGGTGGAAGATACACACCTGGAAAGGGATCCGTATCCAGAGTCCATAAAGGAAGAGGTCATTATGAAGGTAGAGCTATTGATGTAACTGATTGGAGAGGATCTCTTGAAGATTCTAAAGCAAGATATCGTTCTGTCTTGACATCTCTTCAGGACAATCCTGTCATCAATATGCTTATCCATGATAGTTGGGGTGGTATGTATTCTCCAGGCCAAAAACAAGGACCTGGAGGACATGGACACCCAACTCATATGCATATTGAGGTGAAGGACAAGGGTGGATTTATTGGTAAAGGATTGTTTGCCAACCTTGGTGGTAAGGAGTTCGTTACTGATGCTGACTCCACTGCAGCACTTGGGCAGGTAGCACCTGGACTACAGATGGCACTGAACCAAGCAAGAGATGCAAAAGGAGTTGAGAGTGCTTTACAACAATACGCATCATATGAACAGGGAGCTCCACAAACAGTCATGGTAGATGAGTCTTCTGAAGAAACAAATAATATGAGTGAAGAGCAATCTCCTATGCCATCATTTGCTATGTCATCAGGGTCTGATTCGTATGATAATTCTTTTGACTTCTTGGATTATCAAGGGTAAATAGTAGTACGAGGTAATATAAAATGGCACAGATAGCAACAAAACTTTCAGATCCAACTCAAAGTTTTCAACAGGTAACTCTACACTCCAATAAAAATCCAGGAGATACTGTTAGCTTACTTGATGGTATCGTTGACTTTCAGTATTTTGAAAGTATTATGAGTGATACTATTCGTGTAAGTTTAATATTTGGTGACAGTGGAAATAGTATAAATGATAAGAATGTTCTTGAGGGTCTGCCTCTTGTTGGCCAAGAGAGAGTAGAGATAAAGTTTAAAGATAATGCTGAAAATGTTATTGGCGATCAACCGAAGTTGATTCTCTATGTAAATAAGATAACTCCAATAGACAACAAAACACAGCAGTCTCTTGTGGGACTTGAGTTGGTATCAAAAGAGTTTATCATGAATGAGAAAGTGAGAATCACAAAGAGGATGGACGGAAAAGTTTCGGATCATATTAAAACTATACTTACAAGCCAAGATTACTTAAAGACTGAAAAGAAAGTTGATGTAGAAGATACGATAAACAATTTCAATTTCTTTGGTAATAATAAAAAGTCTTTCTATACAATTAACTGGTTGTCTAAAAAAGGAGTGTCTGCTAAGAGTCAAAAACTTGGAACCAGTGCAGGTTATTTTTTCTATGAAACTTCAGAGGGATTTTTCTTTAAATCAATTGATGGTCTTTTAGAACAAGAGGCAAAAACAAAATTGATTTATAACGAAACACCAGACTCATTTGGTAAGAATATTCCTGAAGGATATGATCAGAAGGTTCTTAAGTTTAATAAAAATAATAATGTGAATGTTCAAGATAAGTTAAAGATGGGAACCTTTTCCAATAGAACAGTTCTCTTCGATCCTTTTACATGTTACTATGAAGTAAAAGCACCTAGCACTAGTCAAACTGAAGGATCTCTTAAGATGGGTGGAAAGGAATTACCACTCGGAGAGGAGAACAGAAACAAAGAGTTTGATATCCCAGGAAAGAACAAAGATTTTTCTAGGACACAATACTTTTTGTTAGACAAAGGAACGGCTCCTACTGGTGACTCTGATCAACAGATAGAAAAGTCAGGAGAGGAAAACTTTGAGTATGGACAAATTGCAAACCAGTCCATGATGAGATACAATCAATTGTATTCCATGAGAGCCAGCATCACCATCGCTGGAAACTTTTCCTTACATGCAGGTGATGCAATACATGTTGATTCTCCCGGTCTTGAAAAGAAAAACACCTCTGATATTGACCGACGAGATGGAGGTCTATATATTATAACGGATATATGCCATAAAATAGACTCTCAAGGCACGTTTACTCAGTGCAATCTTGTAAGAGACTCTTTTGGAAGAAAACCGCCTAAACGCTAATCAATTATGGAAAGCATAGAAAAACACATCGAGAAGGATAAGGAAATCCTTCAAGATCCTACAACGAATCCACAAATGCGCCGCCACATCGAAGGCGAATTGCATGAGTTAGAGGAATATGTAGAGCATCACAAAAAAGAAATTGAAGCTGGTGATCATCACGACCCTAGTTACTTGGAACTTTTTTGTGATCAGAACCCATCCGAACCAGAGTGTCTGGTATATGACGACTGATGGAAGGATCCTCATTATTTAACCCTGGATTTCTTGGAGCATCATTTCTATGGTGGATCGGACAGATCGCTGATGATTCCACCTGGAGAGATAACATTAGTAAGGGAAACTATGAGGATAAAAATGATGTGCCTGGATGGGGTAGAAGATATAAAGTAAGAATCATCGGTCTACATGATCAAGGTGAGGAGCAGATTCCCTCTGAGCAATTACCATGGGCTAATATAATGTATCCTGTTACAGCAGGTGGATTTCAAGCAAACAGAGGACAATCACCAAACCTCCAGCAAGGTAACATGGTGTTTGGTTTCTTCCTTGATGGTCAGGATCAACAGGTTCCTGTCATCATGGGAATTCTTGGCAATAATTCTCAGACTGTTCTCGGTCAAAAGATCGGTGATAACTCTGTTACTAATGCACAAGCGGGTAGCATAGCGAAGAGTGGTTATGCAACTGGTGCAAAATCTAAGGGAAGTGCTAATGAGATTCCACCAGATCATGACAAAGTAATTAAACAACCTGCCAGAAGAGGTCAAGGTGGTAGACCTTTGGGTAGCACCACAAGAAGAGGTGGAGCATAATGACATCAAGTAATCCAGTAAGAGACCTAGGACAACCAGGTGATCCAGTAACAGATCCAGAGGTTCTTGCATTTATAGCCGAAGAAAATGCTATTGGTGAGACGGGACAACTTCCTCCCGAAAGAGCGGCTGAAGTTGCAGCAGAGCAACAGCAGGCACAACAAGAACAAAAGGAGGCAGAGAATTCAGAAGCAGGACCAGGTGCAGAACCACAACCTGGAGCAACTCTTGAGAATGAAGCAGTCCATCAGATTACTTCTGCAGATGTAAAGAGGCAGGAGAAATGTGATGAAAAAATTGCTATGATGATCCCCGATCCAGATCAATTTGTTCAGAGTGCTCTGAAGGGGATACAAACTGCCATACAAAACATGACCGCGAAACTTGATAAGTTTCTTCAGTCACTTCAAAGTTATGTTGATGCGGTCTCTAATGTCATCGCTGATATACAGAAGATGATGGCTGATATTGCATGTCAAATTGCAAACTTCATGAAACAGATCTTTGATAAGATCATGGAGTATGCCATGAAAATTTTGAACAAAGCTCTAAATGCAATTGTTGCGGCGATGCCATCTAGTTTGAGATATCAGTTCTCTGACATGAAGCAAGTCCTTACAGAACTCATCTTATGTCTCTATGGTAAGATGTCTGGAGGTCTTTGTGATAAAATTGCAGGGGTTTTGGATGAACTAATTGATCCAAGTGGTCTTGTGGAAGAGACTCAGAACAGGGTGGCAAATCAAGACTCTGATGTAGGTGAGGTAACATATCCCCAAGTTCCCATGTGCTTTGCTGAGGACGTTGCTGGTAGAGTGTTGTCGGGATCAAGAGAAGAATTAGATTCTGCTAATCAAAACATAGCAAACAACGTTGATGCATATCTGAAAGATATCACTGGTATGCTCGCAGGCATAACTGATACTATTGATCCTCTTTCTGGACTAGCATCTGGTGGTATCGATTTAGCGATGCCAGACATCGGTGGTAGTATTACTTCTGCATTATCTTTTGCAAATATTCAACTTAATATTTTTGGTTGTGAGTTAAAACCAAACGTTGCAAAGTCCACCATTTATACTTTCTGTCAGGGTGGAGACTCGCAAGAAGAATCGCAGATGCCTAGTGAGGGCTCTGTTGATGAGAGATCTAAAGATGCACCTGTCCCACCAGCAGAGGAAGGAACACCATTTGCAGAACCAACTGCCGCAACAGAGGATATTGATAACACCACTGCTGGTCAGGATACTGGTGAGAGATATGTTGTGGATCCAGAAACCACTGAACTAGTTGAGGCAAGACCACCAACTGCAGAAGAGATTGCAGAAAGAGAAGCTGCACAGAACTCTCTCGATATTTACTGATAAATATCACTATGAAGATTAACAAAGTATAATAGGGAATGTCATTTAATATCTTCGGTGCCGCAGATAAGAACTCCATCAAGGTCGGTTATGTCGATCCTGAGAGAGGGTATGTCACTGGAGTTTCCCGTCTGGAAGCTAATAAGTATGCTGCGTTAAATCCTGGAGTCAGATTTATCGTAACGAATAGAGAGAGAACAAGATTTTTAAATATTAATGAAGTAAACGCACTAGAACCTGCTGATCTTATTCCTAAAAACAATCCATCAAATGCTGATGGATGCCGAAGAATTGATGGACTAAGACCTGGAGAAGTTGATCCAAACGATCTACCTGTGAGATTGGTATTTACAGGTGGATCGGGTATTGGTGCGGTTGGAAATCCTATTTTTGGTACTGATGGTGCTTTACTTGCAGTTAATTTAGTTCGTGGTGGGTTTGGATATAGAACTCCACCAAATGTAAAATTAAGAGATGGTCGTGGACAGGGATCTGGTGCGGTGATGAGAGCTCTCACAGGAGAACTCGCAGAGACTGAAGAAGTTTTTGATCAAGAGGATGACTTTGAAATCTATGATCTTTCTGGAGACGCACTGCCCGGATATGGCGATAGATTTGGTCCAGATGGTCAGAACTTAGGACAGTGGGATCCTAATCTTTTTGCAAGTCTAGCCGAATCTCCAATTGGTGCAGAGATTCAAAAGTATCAAGATTACTTAAAGCAAGCAATAGATGCTGGTGGTGGAGTTCCATTTGGTGGACCAGGCACTGCCGCTAAGATAGAATGTTGGTGGCATACTAGAAAAGAAACACCCGAGGTTGTTGTCTTTAGAGATAAAACCACTCAGGTAAAACATGATGTTGCCCACTGGGCATGGGGTGGTGATGTAACCACCAAGTCAGTTGATGGAAAATCTCCACCAGCAAAGACTGATAATTTTGTTGATCTTAAGTTTGAAGTCTACAGTCAGGGTGGAAATCAGGCAGACAGAAAATTGGAGTTTGTCTTCACTGCTGAGGATGGATCACATGCTTTTAGATTTAGAGCACCTGACTTTAAAGAAGCTAAAAAGACAACGGTCACAAAGAAGGTAAAGAAGAACACCAAATATAAAGTATCCGCTAGTGGTCGATACAAAGGAAAAGGTGTTGAACAAGGTCTTGTGGCTGGTATTGGAAGTAAATAAAAAGAAATTAAAGGGAACAAAAAAGGATCTGTAATTTTTGCGGACTTTGTTAAGTCATCTAATGATAATGATGACTTACAAGTCAGAGCAACTCAAGGCACATTTAATGCCACTGGTGAGAGAAAAACTACTGATGGTCATAGTACAAATGACTTGTCGTATATATTTAAAGACGGTTCTTCTTTCAAACCGCCAAAGAAGAAGAGCATAAAAGAATATAATATCAAAGACAGTTTTATGAACCGCTTTGCGGTTTCACCTATCCCACCATCGGACATTCCTGGAAGTGATTATGCAGGACAGTGGTGTACATTTGAATGGGAAGAGAACTTTCCATACACGGGAGAGTATACCTTCAGAGGTATGGCCGATAATATCAGTAAGGTGTATCTTGATAATGAACTTATCATGGAACCGAGGAACTTTAAAGGTAATCCCCTACCAAAAGATACAAAGAAGGTAACAATTCAAGCAGGTATTCATAGAATTAAAA
>Ga0098046_1000908_pt1 | contig 10364 bp, 4 predicted proteins | sample 11BtaG_FD_77067 | JGI IMG/M metagenome (GOLD analysis project Ga0098046, IMG submission 77067) | Marine viral communities from the Subarctic Pacific Ocean - 11B_ETSP_OMZ_AT15265_CsCl metaG | ecosystem: Environmental > Aquatic > Marine > Oceanic | place: Pacific Ocean | collected 2015-01-16
AACTGTTACATCAGGATTAGCACTTCCTCCTGCTACTGTTAAAGCTTGTACTGCAGAGCCACTTCCATTGTATACAGAATTCTTAATAGATCCTGCTGTACCTCCTGCTTCACTACCTGCAACTAACAATACATGTCCCCCGTTTCCACTACCAGAAGCAGCAGTCCCACCTTTAAGGCTTAAATCTCCAGCATTACCTGAAGCACTGCTACCAGATTCAATTGTAACAGGTTGTCCTGCTGTACCTGATTCAGTAGCATTAGGTTTTATAGTTACAGATGCTGTATTACTAAATCTAATACCACCTCCAGATAAATTTAAAACATCGCTATTATGATAGTTTGCAGTAGCTCCAACATAAGCGTTAGCTCCTGTTACTCTTATACCTTGATCTGTAGTTCCATCAGCACTTATATATCCAGTTCCTAAATCTATATTATTATTATCCATATCTAGATCGGCTGCCATTGTAGTTAAAGATGCTGCTAAAGTAATTGTTCCTGCTCCATTAGTAATTGTCATACCTGTACCTGCAGTAAGTGTTGCTACTGAAGGATAGCCATTAGTTGCATTACCTATAAGTAATTGTCCATTTGTAGACATTGCTGCAGTAGCTGCTATTGTATCTGTTGCGCTAGCATACAACATAGCACCTTTAGCTATTGTAGCTAGGCCTGTTCCTCCAGAAGTTACTGGACATTGTCCACTTATAGTTGACTTAAAGTTCATTCCAGTAAGAAATGCAGATTTCTCATTATTACATTTACTTAAATCTATTCCTGATTCTAAAGCTGTAAGAACTATATTGTTATCAGTAGTAGCTACAGTTAATAGTCCTGTATTTCCACTTTTTATTCCTTTGAAATTTAGTTGATTTTTATTAGTAATACTACTCCATATATCTTCCCCACCTGTTCCAGCTGTTACTAAAGAAGCAAATATACTTGATACATTTATTTTCCTAGATACGTTACCGGATGTGTTTGATACTACAAAGTAATCATTACTATCAACGCTTGTTTTTGCTAATGTTGCTAAATCTATTATTCTTGCCATTATATTATATTTTTAAAATTCTATAGTATCATTTCCTCCTGTCTGAAAATCAGACGATAAAGGTGGAGTTTTACTATAACCTACATTTAGATTTCCTCTAGCATTTCGTTCTGTAGTGTAAGAATCTGATATTAATCTAATATCGCAATCTGAACAAAATTTATTTACAAAGGTACTAAAATTATCTAAATAATTTATATTATTATCAAAAGTTATACTTCTCATTGAATCATCACAATGCGTCCAATATCCTGAACGAGCTCCTTGCATTGATTCTGGATTACCACACCCATTTGGACAAGGTGTTGGGGCTGACCCATTTACTCTGTATATATTTCCACTTGGCATTCTAATCCAATCTCCTGGTCTTAAGTCTGGTCCGTAAACAGAAAAGAAATGAAAAGAATCTATTACATCAGTTCCTCCAGAAGAATTATCTGCAAATTGAAAACCATCTACTAAAGAGTTATGATTATCTCCAGTAAACCATCCTCCTTTTTTCCATAAATGTCCGCAAGTTTGTAGACTATTTAAAGGTGTAGTGTCGTCATCTGCACAGTTATATATACAATTGTTACCAACTTTAGAAAGCAAATGCTCCATTAAAATTACTTTCCATGTATTCATTTCAGAACAACTATCATCTTGACCAACTCTAATTTTATTTAAAAAGCTATATCCACGCTTAGCAGCACACAATTGAGATTTATCAAGTAAATCTTGAAAATATGTAGGAATACAAGGAGGTTCAACTACGTCATACAAACAACTACCATCATCACAAAGAGCTGCTGCATTATAATTAGTTGCATTAGGATCATTACATCCGCAATTACCTCCTGGATATAAACATGAGCCGTCATCATGAATAGCAATTGGATCATAATTAGTCGCATTTGGATCAGTACATCCACAATCTGGACATGCAGAACCAATTGCAAAAAATTCAGAGCTTTGACAATTACCATCACAAGTCTCTGTAACAATTGCTATATATACTCCTACAGGAAGTGTATTAATTATAGCTGTTTGTCCATTTGAATATACAGTAGGATCACTATAAAAAACAGTTCCTAAAGGAGAATGTATCTCTAAAGTCCAGTATGAACAATTTAAACTAGAAGCAATGATTTGCAATACTCCATCATCATATGTGCAACAAACTTGTTGAGAATAGTTAGGCATTTTTAATTTTATTTTTACAGTTATTGATCATCAAAAGTTGTTCCTGTTGATATACTACCATTAGCAGTTGTAAATAATGCTTGTGCTTGTGTTACTCTTGCTGCACTTCCTACATGTATTACTAAAGATGCATTATTACTTTGAGCTTTTAAACTAAGAGTAGATAGGTCTATTGTACTACCTAAATCTATACTTGTAAGTTGATTGTCAGTACACCTTAAAATAGTTAAAGCAATATTAGCACTTACATCAAGCGTTATAAGCTGATTATCAGAACACTCTAAGAGAGTTAAAGCAGTAGCACCACTTGTATCTATAGAGGTTAATAAGTTTTCTTTAACACGACATATAGTCATTGAAGTCTGATTAGCAAGAGTAAGAGTAGTTAACTTATTATTACTTACCTCAAGATCAGTCATAACACTTGGGTTAGGTAATACTATTGTTTCTAATGTTTTAGTACCAGATGCTGGTATTTGGCAAGTAGCAGAATAATTGTTACCAAGTTTCTCAAAAGATTTTAATTGACTTAAAGTAGATAAATTAATATTCGTAAATAAAGTCCAACTTGCTTGTATTTCTTTTAAAGTTATATTATTAGTTACATCTATAGTAGTTATAGGGTGTCCCATTATACCAAGGAATTCTATAGATTGAAATCCTTCTACACCAGTTAAATTAGTAACACTACCAAAATTATTGCAATCAAGTATATAACCTGTACTAATATTTAAGTTAGTAACATTGCAAATGTTAGTATTAAGTACTGAACCATCTACTGTTCCTGAGTCAAATGCTTGATTTATTAATAAAGTTTCAAACTCACTATCTGGTATTGAAGTGGTTCCTGTGCAAACAAGTGGTGCTGGAATAGTACAGTCTAATTTATAAGCTTTTACAACACTAGTGTCTCTTCCTAGAACCCATATATCATCACTATTAGTTACAAGAACATTTGCAGCTTTACTGCTAGATACTACAGGATCAGGATTTGGTGTGAAGTAACTCCAGTATTTATTAGTAACATTTAAATCTAATTGTAATACTACCAACTCTTGTGAACCAGTAGAATATGATACTACTAATACATCTCCACTTGTAATAGAAATTTCAGCAGCACCATAATGAGCGCTTGAAAATCCAGGATAATACGTACTAGCATAACTAAGCATTAAATCATTTGTAGCGCTTAAAAGACTCCAAGATGAACCATTATATACAGATACTTTAGCTTTTTTATCTCCAGTATGTCCTAAATAATAAAGTTTTCCAGTACTATCTTCTACTATATTTGAACTAAACATACCTACAGCTGGCCATCCCTCTAGACCTGTACTTCCACCAACAAAACTCCAAGATGTTCCATTATATTTCATCACTCTATTTTCTGAAGTTGTTGCATTAATATTAAAACGATTTACAGTATATAAATTATCTGAAGAATCTACAAATAATACTTCTGGATTAGTAACAGCTGCTAGTGTTTCTCCCCCAGGTCCTGTATCATTAGTATAGTCAAATATACTAGTAAAAGCTGAAGATCCAGTTCCAGTTCCAGCGTATTTCCATATACCAACTGAAGTATGCACATAAATTTGATCATTAGAATCAGCTATTATTTTATTTATATTATGCCAAGCAAGTGTATTACCAGAAATAGGTGCGCCTCCAGTAACTGCCCCATCTACAGTTAACTGATACAAAGTAGTTAAACTTATTCCATCATGTTTTAGTATTCTATGATCACCTACTTGTCCTAAACTAATATATAGATTATTAGAACTATCAAAAACAGCACTAGGGTTTTCTACCATAGGATATGTATCACATATATTATAAGTAGTATCAGACCAAACTCCTGTAGATGCATTATATTTTGACAGCCCTAAAGCGCTTGAACTAGTACCACACGTTGCTTCTCCGCATATCCAAACATCTCCATTACTATCTTGAAGTAATCTAGCAGAACTTCCAGTATAACTGCCTATAGGTCCTAATGTACCAGCAAATGGAGAACCAACGTTTCCATTTGTATCAAGCCATTGTGCTCCTGCATTTGGACAAGCTCCTGTAAAAATACAAGAGCCATCATCGATAGTTGCTAATGGGTCATAGTTGTCTGCAGTTGAATCTGTACATCCTAAAACACCATACACACAACATCCATTACATGCTATAGTTGCGTTAGAATCATAATTTGTTGCTGTTGAATCTGTACAGCCAACTAAATTCTTACAACATCCATCATCAATAGTTGCTATAACTGTTTGTCCTGCACAATTTTTATTATAATTTGGCTCTGTTGGGTCTGTACATCCGTAACAGCTGTAATCACATGGAGTACTCGTATTAGCTAATGGATCATAATCACAAGCAGTTGGATCTGTACATCCGTACACAGCAGCTATACAAGTACCATCATCACATGTTGCATTAGGATTATAGTTAACTGATGCAGGAGTCATACAACCATATATACAATAAGTACATGATCCGTCATCTATAGTAGCAGTTGAATCATAATTTAACGCCGTATTATCTGTACAGCCATAAATATGAATTGTATTACAAGATGGAAGACATGTTGCATCAATAGTAAAAATATTATCTATAAGTGGAGGATTGTCACAAAATAACCCTCCATAAATACAACTACCATCACTACATGTTGGCGGTAAACCAACGAAATTTCCAGCTGCGTTATATCCATAATTACTAGCTAATATATCCATACATCCACATCCTACACCATAGTTACATGATCCATCATCACATGTTGCAGCTGAGTTATAATTTGTTGCTGCAGGATCCATACATCCATACATACATCCTATACATGAACCATCATCACAAGTTGCTAAAGAATTATAATTAGGAGCATTTGGGTCTGTACAACCATAAACACAATAAGTACAAGATCCATCATCAATTGTTGCTAGTGGATTATAATTTAAAGATGTAGGATCTGTACACCCACATATTGGACTATTTAAATTTATAACATTAGTAGGAGCTTCACATTGACTTGTTGTTCCGTTAGGCCAAGTATAATCTAATATATGATTAACTCTATAATCACCAGGACCATGTTGCCAGTATACAAAAATAACATAAGTAGCTCCAAATATTGTTGTACCTGGAGCAATGTTTGGTGTTGAATCTACATTTGATACTACTGTAGTCCAAACACCATTTATTAACTTTTGTATTTCTGCAGTTACTGTTGTAACATGATCAAGATTTCCTGCTGGACATGTTTGACTTACATTAAAATATGGATCAGCACACCCTGGAATTGAACTGTTTTGAACATAGCCTACTATTGCAGTAGGATCATCACAACATTGTGTTGTACAAGGATTTAAATTATTACCAGGAATTGAAGAAACTACTAAATCTAAATCTGTAATAGTTACATTGTCTGTAGTTATACCTGTTTGCATTCCAGGTTGACCTATAATACATGCTAATACAGGTACTATAAAATAATCTACCTGGAAACATTGTTCTTGTTCTGAAGCAGAGTCAGGATCATCAACATATGACTTAATTGCATAATATCCATAAGTTAATCCTGTACTCCAATTAACAGAATCAAAGTCATAGTTAAATCCAACATTAGTTGGGGTAGTTACAGTAGCTCCTACCTGAGAAGCTCCCGTTAGAGTTTGAGTGGAACTAGTACGTTTCCATAGTTCCATTTTAAATTCAGCATTAGCTGCTCCTGTAGCATCTACTATCTGTCCAGCATAGTAACTCATTATACTATTTAGAGTTCTAGTATAAGATATACTACCATCTGTAGCTACAGAAGTAGTTGCTGCTGCTGTAGTTGAGTTATTAGTGCTAGTAAATATATCACCATCATTAGCAGCTCCAGCAATATTTAATGCAATACTATTATTATCTACAAGTTTACCATCTGCCGCCCTACAATAAATACAACTCCCATCATCTACTGTTGCTGTAGCATCATAATTTAATGCTGCTCCATCATTAGTCCCAGCATTATTATCTGTACATCCATTTGTACTATTTACACCTGGAGGTATAACTAAAGTTTGCTGTGTAAAACATCCACGCTCTTCAGCAATACAATAATTATTTTCTATAACAGTAACTTTATACTGACCAGCTTCCATACCAGTAATTGCATAACTATTATCAGTTGAATTATCAAAAGCATAAGAACTAAATAAAGAAGCATCTTTAAAAGGAAGTCCAGGAACACCAGGAAGAGATTGATTATTTATTGGAGCCCAGCCATAATTATTAAGACCAGTTGCACCTACATGTTGTAAATAAACTAGTGTACCTGTTCCAATTGTAGCTTTTAAACCTCCAATTGCAGTTGGAGTTTGACCAGAGCAACTTGTAGGATCTGCATAATGTACATGATTATTAGCACCTCGTATTAAAACAGGTACACCTGTTACAGAGTTAACTGTTAATGTAATGCTAGAGCCACCTCCGCTAGTAAGAGTTATAGTTTCACCTGTTACAAATCCTTTACCTCTATTTGCAAATTGCTTTAAAGTAAACACAGGAGAAGGGGCATTAGATACTATAAACTCAATCTGGAGATGTTCTCCTGAAGTACTACCAGATGAGTAAGTAAATGTCCAATTACCATTAACTGTTACTCCAGAACTTGATGCTACAGCAGATATACTATCTACAGCACCTACACCTAATCCAGCACTTGTATTAGCTAAAGGCTCAACAAGATATACCCAACCCTCATTACCAGAAGATCCAGCATCAATTTGAATATCAGCCCACCCATCATTACCTCCCAGTGTTGTAGGGGCATGAATATTATTGAAAACAAATTCAGGTATAGGACCTGAACAATCACACGCAGTACATGTTGGACTAGCTACTAATTCATAATCACAATTCGTACATCCAAATTGCCCCCAAGATTCTGTACCATTCATTAAGCCTGCTGGAATAGCAGCTCCTGTACAATCTACTCCTGACCATAAATAGTACTCTGGACTATTACTATCAGTACACATATCAATTGGAGTTGAAGAGCTGGGAGATGCAGCACAACTAGCACACTGTAGGTTTTCAACATATATCTGAACAGACTGGAAACTAGGAGTTACTTTTGTATTACCCGGATTACCTATAAGTCCGTCAGTAGCACCGCCTTCATGAGTACTATATGTTAAACTACTGTCATGCCAAATAGAGCCTATACCAGCCATCATTTCTGTTTCTATTTGGGCGTACCAAGCACCACCATCATCAGCAGTATTTGTATTTGTAAGTCCACTTAAATTACCCATAAAATACTCATGTTGAGTACTTTGCCATTGAGTAGCAAAACCCCTAGTAGGTGTCCAAGCTGCCTGCCTAAGTATTTGCCCTTGTATTAATTTATAATGCTGTACAGAATCTGCCTTTAGAGGGGTACCTCTCTCGTTTGGAAGAGTACTTATGTTAGTTAACTCTGATCCATTATATTGAGCATCCCACATCTCAGAAACAGATAAAGTGTCAGCCACACTTGGTCTAGTCGAAACGATACCCCATCCTTCTTCAGTTGCAGGTAAATTGTAGAACAAACCTAACGGCCAAGTCTCTTGATGTGCTTTTGTATTAGTAGATGATCCTACAGTTAAATTGTCATTAGGTTGAAATCCTTCATTCCATAAACCAACATTGTCATGATGTGTACCTAAACCTGTAACAGCTAAATTATACATTTCGTTAGGATAAACAAACAAAGGAGTTACATAATTATTTATGTAGCCTGAGTCAGTATGAGCATGAGCATTGATATAAGAAGAGTTGGGACCGCAGTTAAAAACATTGTTCTGAACAGACGTCGAACCAGGAGTCCAACTCGTCAAATTTTCACCTATTCCCGTATTATTTTTCCATCCCGGGATTACAACATCTGGAAATGTTACAGATGTACCATCATTAAAGTTTACTTTAATTGTTCTTTTTCCAGCATAAGGAGCTAAATCTGCACCACTGTAAACTAATATTAGATCTTCTAATCCAGTACCAGGATTATCAGTGTCATTACCTGTTAAAAGAGTTGGAGATATAGTATAATTCACTGTAGTACCTGTAGAATTTACATAAGTTCCTCCCAAATCTTCAATTGAGTCTACAGAACTATAATTAGGATCTATTGAAGATGTTCCATACTCTGTTATATATTTATTAACATATATAGCTGAAGGATACTTATCTCCATCTCTAAAAGCATCTTTAAGATTATTCCCAATATCAAAAGAGCCTCGCCTATACTCCCCACTTGAAATTACTATATGTTTAGCAGAAGAGCAAGAAGATGTAGAACTAGCTATAGAAGCAAAAGAAGCATAATCATGTATACTTTTACCTCCTTTTGAGGTAGAAGAAGAAGTTGTTCCTACTAAATTTGGTAGATTAAATGTTGATGGAGTAGAAGTATCACCTTTTCCATAAGGAGTTGTTGAATTACTTGCTAAAGATCTTAAAGATGAGTAGTGTTTAGGCATGTATTAAGTTTAACAATCGCACCCGCAACTATTGTCACAAATTTCGAAAGCTTTTTTATATTTATTATCTGCGTCTTTTATATATCCTTCTTGGTTTCCTAATTCTGCATTATCAGCTTGTATTAAAGCATACTCTGCAGATTTCATAAGCAAAAATATTTTTTGAGCCTTTGCTAAAGATGTTGCACATTTTGGGCAATCGCACGCACAATCAATAAGCTCATTAGTTAGTTTAGTTAAACAACAATCTATATCACAAGCTAGTAATACAGCATTTTCATCTACTACATTATTATTTATTTCGTAAGTTACCTTAACTACTCCAGATGGACTGCCTATATCTTCTGTAGCTGTTACAACACTAATAGAGTCTCCACTAGATGTTAAAACTGCTGTAATAGGTGCAGGATTTAAAACAGTTCCCGCCATGTTTTTAAACACAAGATTTCCTGTTAAAGGAAAAGGAGCATTAGGATCTGCAAATGATACAACTGTATTTATATAGTTACAATCATTAGTTGCAGTTACTTTTAAAGCTTGAATGTATGTTACAGGCATGTGATTATGTTTTTAAATTTTAAAAAAAAGACCGATAGGGGGACTAATGCCCCCTATAAGTCTTATTAAGTTAAGAGATTATGCTCCTAAAGATGTACCTAAGTAATATTCAATAATTACTTCAATAACTCCTGCTGTTAAAGCTGCTGTTGCAACTGTAATAGTAGGACGTGCTGCTGAAGTAGTTTTATCTGCTACTACTGTGTGAGTTACGTCTTCATCGTCAAATGCTCCATTATCAAATGCAGTTGCTGCTACTAAAGCTGCTCCACCTACACCAATAGCTACAGTAGCTGAACCACCACTAGTCATTGCTGTTGATACGTATGTTATACAATCTGTAATGATTGCGTTTTCTGGAATAGTTATATCTGCATCTGCAGGTGTAATAACTCCAGCTCCATTTCCTGCTAAACCTTGATTTGAATCAGAATGAGAACCTCCATCAACTGCAAAATCATATCTAAATTTACATACTTGTTTTTTTGGTCTTATTGCCATTTTTCTATTTTTTTAAAGGTTAATATTTATTATAAAGTTAAGTTAGGGAATACTCCTGCAAAATAACCGTTTAATTTGTTTTCTACAATTGTACTATCTGCATCTCCGTCTACTAATGCAATGTTAAGTTCAATTAAGTTATCAACCCCGTTAATTTGAGAAGCTGAAGAACCATCTTTAGTTGCTACAATTGAATACATATTATAGTTAGTACCCGTTGCTGATTCTAAAGTAGGTTGCTTTGGTAAGTGCCCTCTCATATAGAATCCGTGAGATGTTCCTTGTAAACTTTCTTCAAAAGCTCTTACTGCAAATCCGTCTCCGTAACCTGGTGAACCTCCTGTAGTAGCTGAAGCAGTATGCGTTTGCGTAGTACCACTGTAGCTTTCTACGATTAGTTTAATTTGTACCGGTTCGTAATCCCAAGTGTTTCCACTGTAAGCTACATCACCTCTAACTGCTCCTGAGAATACAACTGTTGCACCTGCTGTAGCATCACAAACTGGATTTAACCAATCTGGTTTTACTAATGAAGCATCTTCAAATGCTGTTTTAATT
>Ga0098046_1000915_pt1 | contig 10296 bp, 14 predicted proteins | sample 11BtaG_FD_77067 | JGI IMG/M metagenome (GOLD analysis project Ga0098046, IMG submission 77067) | Marine viral communities from the Subarctic Pacific Ocean - 11B_ETSP_OMZ_AT15265_CsCl metaG | ecosystem: Environmental > Aquatic > Marine > Oceanic | place: Pacific Ocean | collected 2015-01-16
GATGAGGTAAAGGTAACCTATGTAACTACAGGATTGACTGATGACATTATTAAAGAGGCTATTTTGCATTTAGTTTCTACGATGTACGACTACAGAGCTGATTTTATAGAGGGCAGCGTTAATGAGGTACCTAATAAAACTAAAGACATTTTACAATCTTATAAAACAATGTATTTTTAATGAGTGCTGGGAAACTAAATACTAGATTAGAAATAAAGAGATTAACTAAAACACCAGATGGATTTGGTGGCACCTCATCGACTAGCGCCACTGTAGAAACATTCTGGGCGCACAAAAAAGATGTTAAAGGTGATATAACATCTACTGAGGGCAAAAGAGGTAGATCTGTAGAGATTGAGCTGGAACTTAGAAAAAAAGCTGCTGATCAGATCCTGGATAATGATATTATAAAGCTAGAGGGCAAAGATGGACTTTATAGAATAAATGGTTTTTACGATAGTAAACAAGATTTTTTCACAATAATAAAAGCCACTAAATTAGATTAATATGGAGTTAAATAAATCAGATTTTAATAAGCTCCAGGGAAAGCTAACAAAACTTAAAGCAATAGATAGAACGCTACTATCTACAGAGATAGGAAAGGGCGTTTTAAATATGTCTAGAGATATGAAAAAAATAGCTCCAGTAGATACTGGAAATCTTAGAGGCAATATTAAAACTGTAGTAAAAAACAAAAAAGCAGAAATTAGATCAGATGCGCCTTACTCTGGTTATGTAGAGTTTGGAAGTAAAAACCCAAAACGACCTGGAGCCGAAATACCATTTTTCTACCCAGCTGTAAATAGAGGGATGATAAAAATGATTGATAGTATAGATAAAACAATTAAAAAACTACTTAAATAATGGAGGCGATACATTTTATTAGAAAGGCAATTATAGACCGCCTAACGGATGCAATTACTGTAAATGGTAGTTATGTCCAGGTTTATAATAGAGTGCCTAACGATGCCTCTGAGCCATTTATACGAGTCTATTCTGTAGATTCTAACGAGGTGGATCAGAACGCTGATAGCTTTATACTGGATTGTTCTACCAGAGTTGAAGTAGTTACATCTTTTATAGGTGATGATGGCGGAGAGCTACAGGCTAATCAGATAGCATCAGAAATATTAGATTTAATCCGCACCAGATCAGATAACTATTTCGATTTGAGCGCTGATGGATTTAATGTTTACACTTGCACAAACGAGGGGACTAGCTATCTATATGAGGATGGCGTAGAAAAAACATATTTTAGAGCAGTATTAAACATCTCTAATAGAGTAGAAAAAATTTCTTAAAATGAATGATTTGAAAATTTATGCAATGAATGGAATAGCTTTAGCTATATCAGTAACCTCTATAAATCCACTATTACAGACAATTAGTCTTTTAATGGCTATCTGTTATACTGGCATTTCAATTTATAAAAAATTAAAAAAATGAAACTACCTACTAATGGGCGAGCCAAAGCGCTAAGATCTTATTTCGGAGCATTAACTATTTTTATTTTTATAGTGGGTATTATTATAGTATTGATTCAGTACCCTGTTTTAGACTCTAATAAAGAGATCGTAATGACACTTATAGGAATGCTGGCAGCTAGTCTAGCTATGGTTATAAGCACTTTAACTGGGCGTGATCCTCACGATGTGGATGCCCTAAAATCAACTATTGAAAAAAAAGAGCATCAAATACAAATGCTGGTAGATGCAAAGGATAGGCTCGAGGAAATGGTTATCAATTTGCAGCGTGAAATGTTACAAAATCAAGATAATATGATGGACAAAATAATATTAAAAGCAGCTATGGATTTTGATGATAAAAACAATTCAAGTAAAAAGTAGCACAGTTGGATCTACTTTAAATTTTAATAATTTAATTATAATTAATATGGACACTATGATGATAATACTAACTGGAATAATTTTTATTTCAGCTATTGCTATAATTTTAGCAGCTAAAAAAATTGTCAAAGATGACAATAATAATAATATTCCAGACTGGGTAGAGGATAAATTTACGGATATCAAAGAGGAAATTAAAAAACTTAAAAAGTAAAAGATGAGATTTATCAGCAAACATATCAGCTGGAGGGAGGCGAGTCATTCAGCGACAGCGGAGAAAAAAGAGATCGAGAACACACCGACAGAATCGGCTGTGCAAAACATGAAAAAACTTGCGAAAAATGTATTCGAGCCGCTGAGAGAATGGGCAAACGAGCCGATAAAAGTAAACAGCTTTTATAGATCGCCAGACTTATGCGATGCCATTAGATCTAGCAGAAACTCACAGCACACTAAAGGACAGGCTATTGATATTGATGCTGTAGGTGAGAAAACAAATGCAGACTTGTTCAATTACATTAAAGATGAATTAGATTTCGATCAGCTTATCTGGGAGCATGGGGATGATGAAAATCCAGACTGGATTCATGTTTCTTATGTAGGTCCAAGTGGTAATAGAGGTAATGTCCTTAGAGCTGTAAAAAAAGGGCGTAAAACTACATACGAATACTATGTTTAAATTTTTGCTTTCTCTTATAGGTAAAAGTGACAGCGGTCGATCTAATATAGGTGGACTAGCATTGGATATAAGAGAGGCAATAAAAGGCAAAGAGATGGATCCTCAGCGCCTTATAGAACTCCAGGCAGAGATTAATAAGGTAGAGGCTCAAAACAGAAGTATGTTTGTCGCTGGATGGCGCCCATTTATTGGATGGATTTGTGGTTTTGCATTTGGCTTTCATTATATAGTGATGCCGCTGCTTTTAGCTTATACAGACATAGAGCCAGTAGAGTTTGACACGAACAGCCTTTTTACTGTCCTTATGGGGATGCTAGGTTTAGGCGGACTTAGAACATACGAGAAATTAAAAGATAAAACTAAATAATGGCTACAAAAGATCTATACTCAGCTAACAACTTTCACCGAATGAGTTTTGGTGATTTCGGTATGCGTACACTAATCAAAAACACTGATAATATTTCAACAGCTCCAGGAGAATACTTTTGCATGATTGAATGTATTATATCCTGTACATTCGATGCTACTAACGATACTCCAGCTGGCGATAATAATATGGTGGATTATGATCTTTTGGATGGGCAAATTATTTATGGAAACTTCACTAACATAACCCTCACTAAAGGGCATATGATAGCTTATTTGCGCCATGTTCCACAATGATAGGGGTACAGAGAACTTTAAAGCAGAAAGCTGGTAGGTTTAGAAAAAAGATAGCTGAAAAATTAAAAAATCTTTTATGGCATAGAAAAGAGAAAAAGTTCAGCAATGATAACGATAATTGGGATGATTAAAAATGATTAAATTTGTAGAAAATACTTAGATGGCATCATATACTGGCAATAAGATTAAAGATACATATCAATCAATAGTAAAAGCTATTGATAATGATGAGATAGGTGCAACCGATAAACAGCTAACTGATGGAGTCGGTAACGAGCTGGGACTCCATGTAAATACCTCTGGGGATTTACGAGTCGAGGGTGATCTTAGAGTAGATGGCGCTATAAAAGACTCTTTAAATTCGCCTGGAGCTAATGGACAGCTTTTGAAAAGTACGCTTACAGGGACTGACTGGGTGGATGTCGCTGACTTAGCTGTCGAAACATTAACAGGGGGAACTGGAATAGATGCTGATGCAAGCCAGGGCGATGTAACTATTTCAATAAACAATGAGGATGTCCAGGATTTAGTGGGTGCTATGGTTTCTGGTAATACAGAAACAAACATCACAGTAACCTATGATGATACTAATGGAAAACTAAATTTTGAGGTTTCTAGTTTAGGCGATACTTACACAGCTGATGAGGTTACTTTAAACCTAGATGGAAGTAATGAGTTTGCTGTAGCTGATGGCGGAATAGATACTACTCAACTAGCTCCAGATGCTGTTACAGATGATAAAATAGCAACTAACTCAGTTGGCGCTAGTGAATTAAAAATAAGCGGAAACGGAACTGCACTACAGGCATTATTGTCTGATGGGGATGGCACTTTTTCCTGGGTGGATGTAGTTAGATCAATAGCTACAGACTCAATTTTAGCGGCTGATGTTTCTACAGGATCTGTAACTATTTCACTTACAAATAACTCAATAGGAGCTGATCAATTAGATGTATCTGGTAATGGTACAAGCGGACAATTTTTAAAATCTGATGGCGATGGATCTTTTTCCTGGGATGATGTTTCTGGTGGTGGTGGCACTACAAACGTAAATCTAGAGATTAACAGAGATAATTTTACAGCTGATGGAACTGACTCTAGTTATACACTTTCTGAGTCAATATCAGATGAAAATGACATACAAGTTTATTTTGATGGAGTATATCAGTCAAAGGATAATTTTTCAGTATCTGGAACTACTTTAGATTTTGGGACTGGTAATGAAGTAGAATCTGGCGTAGAAATAGAAGTCATTATTTTTAGTGCTACCTCTGTAACTCTAGTAGGTGGCTCTGGATCAACAAACTTTTTACCAATTTTTACGACTTCAACTGAGATAGGATCATCTGGAGTATCTCAAGCTAATAACATTTTAGATGTAGATTTAAATGGAGCTGTGACAATTCCAGTAGGTACTACAGCAGAGCGACCAGGTACGCCAGAGGTGGGAATGTTTAGATATAATACTACTCTTAATCAGTATGAGGTATATGATGGCTCTAGCTTTGTAGAATTAGGAAACACTTATACAGCTGGACAGGGTATCGCCCTGGATGGATCAAACGAGTTTACAGTAGCTGCTGGCTCTGGATTAACCCAGGAAACAAATGGACTGGCTCACGATGACACCTCTAGCCAGGCATCTTTAACAGCAAGCTCCAGGACTTATGTAACTGGCGTAACTCTAGACACTTTTGGTCATGTTACAGGATTAACAACTGCTACAGAAACTGTTACAGATACAACATATACAGCTAGCGGTAATGGATTAGATTTAGCTGGTACTGCATTTAGTCACGCTGACACTTCGAGCCTTTCAAACACTTCTAACTCTGGCAGAACTTATATTCAAAATGTAACTGTAGATGAGTTTGGACATTTGACTGGAGTAACTACAGCCACAGAAACTGCTGGAGAGGGTACTACTTATACTGCTGGAAATGGTTTAGAACTATCTGGATCTAATGTTTTTAGTTTATCGACTAACATATATGGTCCACAAATAGTAGGCAGCTCTAATGATACTTTTATTTATTGGAATGAGGATAACTCAATACAATTTTTTATTAATAGTAATTATTGCGCTAAAATAGAGGCTGATGGCGATTTGCATGTTGATGGGGATGTCGTAGCTTTTTCGAGTTCGACCTCATCTGATGAGCGCCTAAAGGATAATATAAAAACAATAGAAAGCGCCTCAGACAAAATAAAAGAATTAAAAGGAGTTGAGTTCACCTGGAAAAAGAATGGGAAAAATGGCGGAGGAGTTATCGCCCAGGATGTCGAAAAAGTACTCCCAGGAGCTGTTAAAGAGGTAGAGTCATTAGATGGCGAGCAAACCTATAAAACAGTAGACTATAATTCTATTATAGGACTGCTAATAGAAACAAACAAAGAACTTTTAGAGCGTATTGAGAAACTAGAAAATAAAGGATAATGGCATTACCTAGCAGCGGTGAATTAAGTTTATCAGAGATAGCTACTGAGTATAGTGTAACTCAATCCAATGTATCTCTAGCCACAATGTCAACCGATATTAGTCTAACAGCGCCTCACGCTGTTTCTGAGTTTTATGGTAGATCAGCTGGTCCAGGATACACTCCGCTAGGTTATACTGTTGTAAGCCAGCCAGGCTCATTGGAGCCTTGGAAAATTTACTATAATAATAATAGATGGCATATCACAGGAGCTGAAAATCAAACAGAGTACGATATCTCAGATAATAATGCCAGTTCATTCTCACAGGGAGTTAACTATTTACTACTAAACGCCTCACTAGCATTTAATGGTAATACAGTTTGCTCAATAGATTTAAGTAACAATAATAAGGATTTTAGAATAGGTAGATCTACAAACAATGGGACAAGCTGGTCACAAATTTTAAATTTAGGAAATGAAAATTTTACATCTTTTAGACAGGGTACTCAAATGTTTTACCATGGGAGTAATAGATGGATAGCTTTCAGTAATGCTGATCATTATATATCTACAGATAATGGCGCATCATTCTCAAGATCTAATACTGGTATAAGTATTGGATATTATGGTGGAGGCGCACAGTCTGGATCTAGAATAATAATAAATGATGATAATAATTTTTATTTAAGCGATAACGGATTTAGTACATATACTACTATTTCTCTACCTTTTGTATCTGGATCTAAATACAAACCAAATAATATAGCCACTGATGGCTCTGGAACTTGGTTAGCTTGGAAATGGCTGCCTGGAGGTAAAATGTTAAAATCTACAAATAATGGATCTAGCTGGAGCGCTATAAGCACAGATTTACCATCGTATTTAAATGGAATCTCGTTTAAATACAATAATGGCACCTATGGGGATGGCGCATTTCATATAGCAGCTAGTGAATACTCTGGAGCATCTATGATAGGAGGAGTATTTAGTTCAACTAACGATGGATCTAATTTTAATTTAAACCCATTAGCTGGTCCATTTTATGGAAGTAAGGGAGCAAATGCTGTGCATCATAACGGATCTGATATGGTCGCTGGAAATAGAATTGACTATTTTAAATTCAATTAAAAACATTAATTTTGTATAAATTACAATTATGGCAGTAACTAAGGTAACGACAAAGGTTTTAGCGGATGATGCAGTAACTATTGATAAAATAGCGGATGCTGCTTTAGTAACTGAATCTGAGGGTATATCATCTAATGATAATGATACTACTATTCCAACCTCAGCTGCTGTTAAAGATTATGTAGATACCCAGGATGCCACTAAAGAGGATACAATAACTGGAGCTGCTACTACTATAACAGACACCGATTTAACAGCCTCTAAAGCGCTTGTTTCAAATGCAAGTGGAAAAGTAGCCGCTAGTACAGTAACTGATACTGAGCTGGGATATATTTCTGGAGTTACCTCAGACATACAAACTCAGATTGATTCTAAAGAGGATACAATTACAGGAGGTGCCACTACCATAACAGATACAGATTTAACAGCTTCTAAGGCGTTAGTGTCTAACTCTAGTGGTAAAGTAGCTGCCAGCACTGTAACCGATACAGAGCTAGGCTATATAAGCGGAGTGACTTCTAGCATACAAACTCAGTTAGATGATAAGGGTGATGAAATCACAGGAGCTGCTACTACAGTAGTGAGCAGTGATTTGGCTAGTTCAAAGATGCTAATTTCAAATACTAGCGGAAAAATTGCAGCGAGTGGCTTTATTGGTACAGATGAGAATAATGACATTTTAGATGTAACTGGGCAGATATATTTTGCTAATGTTTTCGCTGCTGAGAGTGATTTACCCTCGGCTACTACATATCATGGAATGTTTGCTCATGTACACGCTACTGGATACGCTTACTATTCTCATGCTGGGAACTGGATAAAGCTAGCTAAATTATCAGAGATTTCTGATACTACTTACAGTATTAGTGCTGCTGATTCTGGTGATAATGCTATAATCAGATTAACAGATAGCGACAGCGGAACTGATGATATTACTTTAGCAGCTGGTACAAATATTACATTAACGCCAGTAGGCGACACTATTACAATAGCATCAACTGCATCTGGATCAGTTTCTGATGCTTTTAAAACCATTTCCATAAGTGGTGAGGATGATGTAGTAGCTGATAGTGCTACAGATACTTTAACGCTTGCTGCTGGATCAAATATCACTTTGACTACTGATGCCTCTACAGATACAATTACAATAGCATCAACTGCCTCTGGAGGCGGAGGTGGCTCTGTAGATGTAGTAACTACTCAGCACACTGGTGATAGTTCTACTAAAGGATTTGCTTTAGATAGCACGCCAGGTGATAATGATGCTGTCCAGGTATATTTAAATGGTGTTTACCAGGTTAAAGATGCTGCAAATTATTCTATAAGCGGATCTACTTTGACTTTTGTAGATGCGCCAGTAACTGGTACAGATATTGAATTTGTTCATTTTAAAATAACTGCTGGCGGTGGAGGTGGTATTAGCTGGGAGTCTACAGTTAAAACTGCTGATTTTACAGCAACTGCTGGAGCTGGGTACTTTGTAAATACCACAAGCGCTTCAATAACTGTAACACTCCCAAGTAGTCCAACTGCTGGAGATGAATTAACTATTGTAGATTACGCTGGTACTGCTGACACTAACAATATCACAATAACATCGAGTGATAATATTAATGGTGTATCTGATGATGCATTAATAAATTACGAAAGAGGTGGGGTATCTATGGTTTATGTAGATGCTACTCAAGGATGGATAGCTTATAATGCTAACAATGAAACTGCAACAGCTTTAGTACCGCCACCAAGCTCATTTTCTGCTGATTATTTAGTAGTTGCTGGTGGTGGAGGGAGTTCTGGAGATATAGCTGGAGGCGGAGGTGCTGGTGGTTTACGAACATCTTACACGAACTCATCATCTTTAAATGGTCACACAGAAACCGCTTTAAGTTTAATAGCTGCTACAAATTATACTGTTACTGTAGGTGCTGGAGGTACTGGTACTAATTATCAAACTGGAATAGGTAATAGTGGGGTTGATTCTACTTTTTCAACTGTAGCATCTACTGGAGGAGGAGGTGGATCTTGCCTTTCAGGAGCTGGTGCAAATGGAGGATCTGGAGGAGGTCCAAGATGGACTGACACACCTGGACAAGCTGTAACATCACCAGTAACTCAAGGCTATAATGGAGGCGCAACTACGCCAAGTGTTTTGACTTCATCTGGTGGAGGTGGAGCAAATCAAGTTGGACAAAATGGAGGTGGTGGACAGAACACTTCCTCTGGAAATGGAGGTGCTGGTTTAGAGGTAAACATTATTGGAGGCTCTGGAAACTATTATGGCGGCGGCGGCGGCGGAGGTGGCTCAAGTGCACATGGTGTGGCAGGTGGAACTGGTGGCATTGGCGGCGGAGGAAATGGTGGGGGTCAAGGAACAACAGCTACAAGCGGCACACCAAATACTGGTGGCGGGGGTGGTGGTAATAATGTAAATGTAAATCCAGGAGGTAATGGAGGCTCTGGTATAGTTATACTTCGCTATCCAAATACATTCACAATCACAATAGGCTCTGGTTTAACAGGCTCAACCGCTACAGATGGCAGCGACAAAGTAACAACATTCACAGCAGGAACAGGAAATATATCATTTAGTTAATAAATAAAATAAATATACAATGGCACACTATGCGTTTTTAGATATGCAAAACAAAGTCACCGAGGTGATAGTCGGTAAAGACGAAACGGATGGACCAACAAACTGGGAAATCCACTATGGCAACATCAGAGAGCAAGTCTGTAAGCGCACCTCTTATAATACAAAGGGTGGCGTTTATTATGATCCAGCTACTAATGAGCCAGCGGCTGATCAATCAAAAGCATTTAGAAAAAACTATGCTGGAATAGGTTATACCTATGATCATAGCCGAGATGCTTTTATTCCGCCAAAACCACAAGGGTTTGATAGCTGGACACTAAATGAAACCAGCTGCCTATGGGAGGCTCCTGTAGAGTATCCAGATGATGGGGAAATGTACACCTGGAATGAGGATACTACTAGCTGGGATTTGGTAACTGACTAATAACATAAAAAAATAAACAATGGCATTTACAAAGGCAACATATGACTATTTAGACGCTGGAGGGCTAATTAACTGGCAACTTACTGCCAAAACTTCTGCATTTACAGCTGTAAGTGGTGAGGGGTATTTAGTAGATACCTCATCTGCGGCTGTAACTGTAACTCTACCTACATCGCCCAGCGCTGGGGATGAGATTATTATAGTTGACTATGCTAGTAATGCTGGAACGAATAATATTACACTAGATCCTGGAACGCTAAACCTTAGAGGCGCTACTGATGATCTAGTACTTTCTACCAATAACCAAACCGCTAGGCTATTATATTCTGGCGCTACTAAAGGCTGGTTAGTTACTACTGAGGCTGGCGCTGGAGCTGCTGCTGCATCTACTCCAGCATTAACAGTAGATTATTTAGTGGTAGCTGGTGGAGGGGGAAGTGCTAGATATTCATCAGCTGGTGCTGGAGCAGGAGGTTTGCGTACCTCTTATGGCTCTACAAGTGGAGGCGGAGCATCAGCAGAATCCGCAAAAACCTTTAGTGTA
>Ga0098046_1000928_pt1 | contig 10234 bp, 10 predicted proteins | sample 11BtaG_FD_77067 | JGI IMG/M metagenome (GOLD analysis project Ga0098046, IMG submission 77067) | Marine viral communities from the Subarctic Pacific Ocean - 11B_ETSP_OMZ_AT15265_CsCl metaG | ecosystem: Environmental > Aquatic > Marine > Oceanic | place: Pacific Ocean | collected 2015-01-16
TTCTGGTTCAGGAGATTCGTTTACTTTTTCAGCAACTGATAAAGGTGATGCTATTGTATTTGCAACTGCAAGTGATGGGACTAATCCTAATATCGATACAATAGCTTTAGGTATTTCAAACATAGTTGAGGATACATCACCTCAACTTGGTGGTGACTTAGATGTTAACGGAAATAAAATTGTATCTACTTCAAACGGTAATATTGAATTAGAACCAAATGGAACTGGTGATGTAATATTAGATACTGACCAAGTTACTATTGGTGGCGGATCAGAAGTAGGACAAATATCTTCTAATGGAGCATACGATCTTAAACTAGTTACAAACTCAGGAACAAATTCAAGCTACATCAATATTGTTGATGCAGCTAATGGTAATACACAATTATATCCAAATGGAACAGGTTTAACAGAAATTGGTGGTGCAACAAATCCAGGTACAATTCAGCTTAATTGTGAATCTAACAGTCATGGGATTAAGCTACAGTCGCCTCCACATTCAAGTGCACAGTCTTATACAATAAAATTTCCCACTGGAAATATAACAGCAGGCACATTTTTAAAGGTAGATAGTATTACAGGGTCAGGGACTACAGCTGTTGGTCAATTAACCTTTGATTCTTCACCAGCAACAACAGGAAAAGCTATTGCAATGGCAATCGTTTTCGGATAAAAGGATTAAATTATGGCAGCACCAAATATAGTAAACGTAACAAGTATTCTAGGCGAAGTAGATCAATTTGCTTTAGGTACTACTTTAACAACAACTTTAATAACAGCAGCTTCAAATAAAGTTTATAAAATTAATTCTATTAATATAGCAAATATTGATGGAACAAATGATGCAGCAGTAACTATGGGAATAGTAAAATCAGGCGGATCTCAAATTAATTTTGCTAGCACAATCACTGTACCAGCAGATGCAACACTTGTTCTAATAGATAAAAACAATGGATTTTATTTAGAAGAAGGCGACGCTATAGCTGGAGGAGCTTCTGCTACTGGAGATTTAACCGCTACTATTTCATACGAAATTATAGACGACGCATAGGAGATAGCCCAGTATGCCTACTCCTGGTGGACCTTACTCTGGAATCTGGAAGCTGTCCGATTTATCAAAATATATTCAAGATAACTCTTGGCCAACCGCTTATATTGGTTCAACTGATATTGGTTATGGTTTAGGTGGAGAAGAAAATAGTAATACTAATATCATAGATTTCGTAACCATAAGCACTGGTGGACAATTTTTAGATTACGGAGATTTATCACAATCAGGAACAGGTGGTGCTGTTTCTACATCAACAAGAGTGGTTCATGGTGGTGGTAATATTACTGGGGGACAATCAAACGTAATTGAATATTTTGAAATAGCGGTCAAAGGAAATACAACAGACTTTGGAGATTTAACAGTTGCTAGAGGTAGAGACCCTGGAATAAATAATGACACTAGAGGTTTATTTTGTGGAGGTTCTGATGGAAGTTACTACAACACAATTGATTATATTACAATTGCATCTACGGGTAATGCAACAGATTTTGGTGATATGATTTCTCCTGCTTTAGGTGGTGGATCAAATAATGTAAACTCTACAACAAGAGGTGTTGTAATGGGTGGAGGTAACCCAAGTAGGTCTGACGTTATTCAATACATAACTTTTGGTTCAACAGGAAACATGACTGATTTTGGTGATATTGCTGCTGGAGGTTCTCTTTTAAATGCAGGTGCATGTTCTTCTACAAGGGGAGTTTATGCAGGGGGAGATGGAGGTGGAGGTGGAAATCAAATGGGTTATATAACCATAGCTTCTACAGGTAATACAACAGATTTTGGTGACTTAACATTCTCTTCTTCTGAAGGAATAATAGGAATGAGTAATTCTACTTTAGGTTTATTTGGTGGAGGCTCTTCACCTGGAGCAGTTGCTGTAGATAAGATAACAATTGCTTCTACAGGTAATGGAGTAGATTATGCAGATATGACTACAACACACTCTGAAGGAGCTGGAAGTTCTGGTTCTCATGGTGGACTTTCTTAATTAATATGTTATGTAATCTCTATGAAAGAGATTATAGAATTTTTTCCAACTACTTTTTATTATAAAGAAAACATATTATCTAATTTAGATAAATCAAAAATAGTTAAATATTGTTTAGACACCAAACAGGAAACAAAAAAAGGTGGTTCTGAATGGTTGGTTAATACTTTTAATAGTCTGGGAACTTTAGATATAATTAAAGATAAAAATTTTAATAAGCTTAACAAAGAAATATTAAAACATGTCAATATATACAATCAAACTTTAGGATCAGATTATAAATATAAAAAATTATCTAATGGATGGTTTAATATATATAATAAAAATGATTATCAAGAATTTCATAATCATGCAGGATATACTTTTTCAGTTATTTATTATGCACAAGTAGAAAAAAATATTGAGGATAGATCTGCTACTATATTTAAACACCCTTATGAAGACATGAGGCCATTAAAAGGATCTGTAAAGTTAAATCATTTATCTTATCAAACAGTAAAAATGAAACCAGAAAATAATAGCTTATTAATATTTAGAAGTTATTTGCAACATTACGTAGAAAAAAATAATAAAAATACTAGAGTTACTTTAGCCTATAATATTGACTAATTATAAATAAATGTTATATCTTTTTTTGTGAACGAAAGAAAAATACACTATCTTTGTGGATTACCAAGAGCAGGTAATACTATTATATCTACTATATTAAATCAAAATCCTGAAATAGCAGCAACTGCTAATTCAGTCATTACAGAAATATTTAGAGAATTACATCATTTAAAAACATTAGATGTTTTTCAAAATTACCCAGATCATAATTCTTTTGACAATGTTATTAAAGCAGTGATCCCTGAGTATTATAAAAATTGGAAAGAACCTATTATAATTGATAGAGGTCCATGGGGTGCACCCACTAACTTAAAATTTTTAAAACATTATATAAATCCTAAACCTAAAATTGTAATATTAGTTAGAGATGTTTTAGAAGTCCTAGCTTCTTTTATTGAATGGGCTGATAAAAACTACGATGCTTTTCCTAATAGATATGGAAGTATGGATACAGAAAAAAGATGTGAGTTACTAATGAACCACGATGGTTTAATTGTAAAAGAATTAATAGCTATTAAACATTTAATCGATCATCATCCAGGTGAATACAAATTAATAGATTATAATGACTTAGTTAAAAACCCAGAAAAAATTATAAAAGAAATATATAAATTTTATGACATTAAACCTTTTAAACATAACTTTAAATCATTTAAACAATTTGAAGTAAATGGTATGGGTTATAATGATAAAATAATTGGAGCTAATTTACATACTATTAAAACAAAAGGCATTAATAAAACTAAAAGAAATATTAAAAAAATATTACCAAAATCTATTATAGAAAAATATAGTAATCTTAATGTATGGACAAATTAAATCTATATGTTATAGAAGAAGTATTAGGAAATAAATTAACTAATGAACAAAAAGAAGAAATTATAATGACAAAAGAAAACAATAAATCTAAAGATTTAACTTTAGCTGGTATATCTAAACTACCTTCTTTAACTAAACAATATCAAGGTATGTTAAAACATATCAACACATCATTACCTGCAATTAAAAAAACATCGGCTAATTTCTATAAATCACACTCACAGTTTATGGGTGTTATGTTAGATGTAACAGCCATTACACCTGTAAGATCATTAAAACATACTTTAGCTGAATTAGATAGAACAAGAACAGCATTAGAAGAAGCTCATTTAAAAATGAATGAAAATGATATAATGATTAAAAAAAGAGAAAAACAATTAGAGAACCCAGATTTAGATTCAATAGAAAGAGAACACATTGAACATAAACTTTTAAAATTAAAAGTAAATGGTGCAAACATAATGAATAGTGTCCAAGGTGCTGTTCGTAAAATGTCTTTCTTTACTACACAGTATCAATCTATTTTAAAAAAATTAGGTAAAGAAGATATTACTGAAGAAGAATATGAAAAAGAAGAAGTTAAGTATCATATTATGACCTGTATGAAACAAGCTTTAAATGCAGCAAGAGCTAGAGGAGGTCAAATAGATGAAGGTAATTTAATATATTTATTTGATATGGGAATAAACTCGGCGGTTGCTCAAAAAGAAATATACGGGTATCTTAAAAGAGAAAATGATATGATGGCTAATGGTGAAAACCCTAGTCATGAAATGACTGTGCAGTGGTTAGAGCACTGTGCTGAAATATTTAAGAAAGACTCTCAACAATTTGCAGATAGACGTGGTTTTAAGTTATTAGATGAGAAGTCTTTAGCCACTGTCAACGAAGATAAGAAGAAACAAGACTAGCAATTACAGCTTAACTATGCTATTTACAGAGTTTAGATTATAGTATAATCATAAACTTTAAGGAGAAAATTAATGGCATACAAAGCAGTAAAATATAAATTAAATAGTGACGGCACTATTCCTTCTTTCCTATACCCAGGAAATAATGGTTCTAATGGTAATTGGCCAAATTATATAGATGGTCAAACAGGTCCACAAGATTCGTGGCTAATCGGTATTGCTGATGATAATGCATCTTTTCCAGCTGATCAAGCTGAAGAAATTGCATCAAAAGCAGATTTAGTAACTTACCTAAATACTTATACAAGTACTTGGAAACAACCTGATCCTAGTAATCCCGACATTCCAGTAGATTTTGATCAAGAAGCCAACGCTACATATTTTTGGAATAAGTTAGACGCATTAAACGCATAAGGATTTTAGATGGCTCAGTTCCCAAAATTTGATAACGCACAAGGCGTTTGGAACATACAAGATGTTTATAACCAAGTTTATAATGGGACTTGGCCAAACCTTGGAGCTGTAGGTATATTTGGTGGAGGAACTGTTTTTCCTGGAACCAATTCATCAATTGCAGAATCTTTTAATCTTGCTTCAGGTGGAGAAGTTTCTGTATTTGGAAATTTAAGTGCATCTCGAAGAGATTTAGGTTCTACTAGTTCTTTATCAAGAGGATTGTTTGCAGGAGGATACACACCAACATCTTCTAATGTAATTGATTACACAACGTTTACTTCATTGGGAAGTCTAGCTGATTTTGGAGATTTAACGGCTGCAAGATATGGTATTGGATCAGTTAATAGTTCTACAAGAAGTGTTTACGCTGGTAACGGACCTTCAAAAAATACAATAGATTATGTAACAACAGCTTCACTTGGTAATGCTGTAAGTTTTGGTACCTTATCCGCTCAAACAGGACAAGCTATGGCAGGGGTATCCAGTTCAACAAGAGGTGTTTTTGGAGGATCTATTACGTTTGGTCCCACAACAACTCACAACACAATTCAATTTATAACAACAGCTACTACTGGAAACACAGCAGACTTTGGTGATCTTACTGTTGCTAGAAGATCAATGCAAGGAACCTCTTCTTCTACAAGAGGATTATTTATGGGAGGCACTCCAGCAAGTAATGTAATAGACTTTATTACAATCGCATCTACTGGAAACGCAACAGATTTTGGAGATTTAACTGCATCAATATTTGCAGGAGGTGGAGCAAGTAATTCAGTAAAAGCATATTCATTAGGTGGCGTAACTGGTAGTACACCACTTACTAACAAACAATTTGTAACTATTTCAACTACAGGTAATGCAACTGATTTTGGAGACCTAGGTGGTACAGGAGGTCAAGGAGCAGCAACTAGTAACGCCCACGGCGGTTTAACAGACGGGTATCAAGGGACAAGGCCTGCTACATTTTTAGATGGTGGGGATTTAGCTATAGCTGCAGGAGGTAGTTTTAATACCATTAATTCATTTAAAATATCTCAAACAGGTAACGCAACTGATTTTGGTGATTTAACTATTTCCCCTAATATTAATAGAGCAGTAGGAAATGAAACAAGATTTGTAAGTGCAGGAGGACAAACACCTTCTCTTCAAAACAAAATAGAGTATGTAAATTTTTCTTCACAAGGTAATGCAGCAGATTTTGGTAATTTATTGACTTCAGCTAGATATGGTGGATCTGCTTCTAATTCTACAAGGGGTGTATTTGCAAGTATGAATACTCCTTCTGCTTCAAATGTTATTCAATATATTGAAATATCTTCACTTGGTAATACAGCAGATTTTGGTGATTTAACACAATCAGGTTCTGGAGCTCCAGCTGGTGGTGGATCTTCAACAAAAGGATTATTTGGAGGAAACTTTACACCAAGCTCAACAAATGTAATTGACGCAATAACTTTTGCAACCACAAGTAATGCTACTGATTTTGGAGATTTAACACTTGCAAGAGGAGGAGCCGGTGGATCATCTTCTGAAACAAGAATGGTGTTTATGGGCGGTAGAACAAGTCCAGGTAATGAATCAGATGTAATGGATTATGTTACTATTGCATCTGCTGGTAATGCTACAGACTTTGGTGATTTAACTGCAACAAAATATTTAATGCAAGGAACTTCAAATAAGACAAGAGGTGTTATTGCAGGTGGAGAATCAGGGCCTGCTAATACTACGACTATAGATTTTATTACTATTGCCTCTACTGGTAATGCTCAAGATTTTGGTGATTTAACTGTAGCAATGGCTGGTAATGGTGTAAGTTCAAACGGCCACGGAGGATTAAATGGCGCTACGTTAAGTGTTGCTTCAGATTTTGGTGTATTTGCTGGTGGTAATACTGGAAGTGATATAAATACAATACAACAATTTTCTTTTGCATCTACTGGTAATACTACTGATTATGGAGATCTAACAACTGCTGCTGGTGTTAAAGGTTCAGGTAATTCTACTAGAGGACTTTTTACAGGTCTTGGCGCAACAACTACCATTGATGCGCTTAATTTACAAACTACTGGAAACTGTTCGGATTTTGGTGATCTTACTGTTGCTAGAGATAATCCTCAAGCTCACTCAAACTCTTCAAGATGTTTATTTAGTACAGGATATGATACTCCAGCAACTTCGAGTAAAAATACAATAGACTTTGTTACAGTTAATTCAACAGGTAATGCTATAGATTTTGGAGATTTTGTTCAAGCAGTTACTAATGCTGGTTCAACAGGAAGTTCTACCAGATGTTTAATTGCAGGAGGTATTAGAGCACCTGGACCTGGAGCAGTATTAGATGATATTGGTTTTGTAGAAATGGCTACAACAGGAAACACTACCGATTTTGGAGATTTAACAGTTACAAAAACATCTTTTGCAGCTACATCGAGTTCAACAAGGTCTGTTTTTGGAGGAGGTAGTTCTACAGCAAATATTATTGAATATGTGACAACAGCTTCAACAGGTAATGCAACAGACTTTGGTGACCTAACTGTAGGACGAAGAGATTTAGCTGCTACTAGTAATAAAACTTATGGTGTATTTGGAGGTGGGGCTGCCCCAAGTTTATCAAATGTAATGGATTATATAACAATAGCGTCTACAGGTAATGCTCAGGATTGGGGTGATTTACTTGCAGCAAATAGAGGACTGGGTGCTACGTCAAACAGTCATGGAGGTTTATAATGGCATTCCCAAGTAAAGATGGACCTAACTCATACATCTGGAAAATAAAAGATGTATACAATGCAAGACAGGGAGATAACTGGCCAGAAACTTTAGCAGGAGATAGAGGTGTGTATGCTGGTGGTAATAATCCAAGTTTACACGATACGATAGATATAATAACTGTTTCTACAACAGGTAATGCAACAGACTTTGGAAATTTAACTTCTTCAAGATCTTCAATACAGGGAGTTGGTTCAAGAACTAGAGCTGTTTTTTCAGCAGGTTTTAATCCAGCTAATAATAATACAATGGATTATATAACTTTTGCATCAGCAGGTAATGCAGTAGACTTTGGAGATATGTTAGAAAATTATGAAGGATTTGGATGTGGAACAGGTGTAAATGATAACACTAGAGGAATATGGGGAGGAGGTTATACACCAAGTAATGTTAATACTATTCAATTTATTACAATAGCTTCTACAGGAAACTCTACAGATTTTGGAGATTTACTTGCTGCTAATACAGGTGCCAATGCAGCTTGTTCACCAACAAGAGGTGTAATGGCAGGAGGTAATCCTGGCTCAGGTGCAGGTACTAATGTAATGCAATATATCACTACTCAATCGGCAGGTAATGCAATTGATTTTGGAGATCTGTCTGGAGTAAGAAGATTGAATGGTGGAAGTTCTTCAGCAACAAGAGGTATTTTTGCTGGTGGATATACTTCTCCTACAGGATCATTGAATGTTATAGAATTCATAACAATTGCAACAACAGGTAATGCATCAGATTTTGGTGATTTAGCTACACCTACAAGTAATACTAGCACTACTTCAAATACTATAAGAGCTGTTATGGGAGGTGGTAACGTTCCATCTAATGTTAAAACTGATAAAATAGAATTTGTTACTATTGCCACTTTAGGAAATGGTACAGACTTTGGAGATTTAACTTACACAACACAGGGACACGCAGCTACTTCTTCAGGAGACGGCGGTAAAACATTATAGCTTGATTAAAATTTAAAATTTGTTATAAATTTTAAAGAAATGATAAAGAAAGAATTACTACAACTATTTGCTACTCCTTTGTTAATTACAAAGTATGAAGGCAATATAGATAAAGAATTAAAGTTTATTGAAAAACTTAAATATGAACCTAATGGTGTAAACGGTAATTTTAGGTCTTCTGATTCTTACCTTTTTAAAAAAAAACAATTAAAAAAAATAAAAGACTTTTGTCAAGAATCAATAAATTTGTTTACTAAAAATGTTTGGGAGTCAGATAATATATTAAGTATTACTCAATCTTGGACAAATAAAAATCCAAAAGGATCTATTCATCATGAACATTTACATCCCAACTCTTTGTTATCAGGAGTTATGTATTTTAGATTAGATAAACATTTACCACCAATTATGTTTTCTAAAACTCAATACGAAACTTTAAAACTTAATTACAATAAATACAATTCTTTAAATAGCCAAACATTTTATCTTCCAGCAACTGCTGGAGAACTTGTATTATTTCCATCACATTTAAGACACTCTGTTCCTATTAATACATCTAATGATGTAAGAATTAGTTTATCTTTTAACACATTTGCTAAAGATGTTTTAGGGTCAGAAAAAGATTTAACACAATTAGACTTAAAAAAACTATATGAAAATTAACGACTACATTTACACAACTAATATTATACCTATAGAGGTATGTAAAAATTTAATAAAAAAAATTAATAAAAAAGAATGGGAAAAACATACTTGGTATAGTGCTGAGAATAATAGTTATAATTCAGAGAAAGAAAAAGAATTAGATGTTCAACCTATTGATACAGAGATGCAGCAACAAATGACGCCTTATTTAGTTAAAGCTTATCAAGAGTATAATAGTAAATTTGCTGATTTAAATGACAATAGATTAAGTAATTTAGCTACAACTTTTTCATCTATAAGATTTAATAAATATAAAAAAGGAACTTTAATGCGAAAACATTATGACCATATTCACTCTCTATTTGATGGTCGATATAAAGGCATACCTGTTATATCTTTTATCGGTATGCTTAATGAAAACTATGCAGGAGGAGATTTAATTATTAATGGTCAAAAAATAGAACCTAAAACCGGAAATATCGTTATATTTCCAAGTTGCTTTTTATACCCTCATGAAGTAAAAGAGATTAAAAAAGGCACCCGATACTCGTTTGTAAGTTGGGGTTTTTAATATATAATGAGGTTATATGTTACAAAAAATAGGTTTTCAACCAGGATTCAACAAACAAATTACAGAAACCACAGCTGAAGGACAATGGGTAGGTGGTGATAATGTACGTTTTAGATATGGCACACCTGAAAAGATAGGTGGTTGGTCACAGTTAGGTGAGTCTAAACTTACAGGAGCCGCAAGAGCTTTACATCATTTAGTTAACAAGTCTGGTAACAAGTTTGCAATCATAGGCACAAACAGGATTTTATACGCTTACACAGGAGGTGTATTCTACGACATTCATCCAATTAAAACTACTACAACATTATCAAATGCATTTAGTACAACGAATGGTTCAGCAACGGTTACATTAACATTTAGCACGGACCACAACATTCAAGAAAATGATATTATTCTTTTAGATAATTTTACAGCAATAACTAATTCTAATTTTTCAGCATCAGACTTTGATGATAAAAA
>Ga0098046_1000931_pt1 | contig 10225 bp, 30 predicted proteins | sample 11BtaG_FD_77067 | JGI IMG/M metagenome (GOLD analysis project Ga0098046, IMG submission 77067) | Marine viral communities from the Subarctic Pacific Ocean - 11B_ETSP_OMZ_AT15265_CsCl metaG | ecosystem: Environmental > Aquatic > Marine > Oceanic | place: Pacific Ocean | collected 2015-01-16
GTTCTGTTCTGTTACCTATGAAAAGGGGTTAGATTAATTTCTAATCCTTTTTTTTTGTTTTTTATTTTTTTTATTAACTTTTTTGTTTATATTTGTTTAATATTAATAATTAAAACAGAACAAAATGAAATTAGAACACACTTACATCTCAGACGATATAATTGAAGCGTCTTTTAAAATAGACTTTTTAACGCCAAATGTATTTATAGATATTGCTCACAGGATATGTGATGAAAACAGTTTAAAAAACCCTTTCAGAAATGAAGTTATTACAGAAGCTAGAGTGTATCTAAAAAACAACCACCCTTGCTATTCACAAATTTAAAAAAAATAAACACAATTACAAACTTAAAAAATAAATAAAATGGTAACACAACGAACAACTTTAAGTAAGGAAATTAAAACCTTAGAAGAACAATTACATCACGCAGTATTAAATGGTGATGCATTTACTCAAATGGCTATTTACAAAAGGCTAGAGATAGCAAAATCAACTTTATTAAACTTAGACTAAATGGTAGGTATTAACTTTTCACAACAAACTACTAATTCAGTTGTAGAACAATATGAATTTAGAATAGACGCATTACTAAAAAAGATAGAATTTTTAGAAGCACAAATAGAAGTATCAAAAGAATTTTTTAAATATAAGTAAAATGAACAGAGAAAAATTAAAATCTTTATATCTAAAGTATGAATTAACAACAGAAGATATTTTCACAAAAGAAATTGGATTTGGAGATAACAAAAAAACCTTTACTATAATAACTAGGTCAGGAATAGAAAAAATACAAACTAAAGAAAACATTAAAGTTGCTTATAAAGTAATTAAATGCGAAACTAATTTTGCAGTAATTAAAGCAACTGCATTTTTAGATTTAAAACCTATTTACACTTGCGAAACTTTTGGTAGTGCTTTAAAAGGAACTACTTATAAAGACGGAAATTGCCAAAGTTGGTATGTTGTAGAAATGGCAGAGAAACGAGCATTAAGCAGGGCAGTATTAAAACTGACAGGCTTTTATCAATTAGGAGGAGTATTTGGAGAAGATGAATCAGATGACTTTAAAAAGAAATAGATATGAAAGAATATAAAGTAGTATTTTTACCGTATGGTCGTGAAGATAAAGAATGGATGTATGTAAATGCAAAGTCTGAAAAAGACTTAATAAAAAATTTTAAATCAGGAATAATAATATACATAACGTAATATGACAGAATCTAATTGTTGTGGAGCAAGTCCACTATGGGAAACAGATATTTGTTCTGATTGTAGAGAACACGCAGAATTTTATAACACAAATGAATAAATTATGGTAAATATTAACTTAACAGAAAACGATTGTACATTTGTTAAATATGTATTAAAAATGTATGCTAATCAAACAGACGGATTAGATAGCAAAGACAAACAAGAAATTTACGAAGTAGCAAATAAATTTAATAACTAAATAAATAAATTATGAGTACATTAATTACAGGGTCTATTAGAGTAGACAAATTACCAAAGGAAAAGTTTATAATGGGAAAAGACGGAGCAGTATATTATAACTTTACTATATCAGTTCAAGACGAAACTAGATATGGAAACAATGTTGCTTTTATGGATAGTCAAACTAAAGAAGAAAGGGATGCAAAAGTTCAAAAGACTTATCTAGGAAACGGAAAAGTAGTTTGGACAGATGGGAATATTACTTTAGCAGAAAAAGAAGAAGCTAAAACCGAAGCAACTGCTGATGCAGACTTACCATTCTAAAACTAACCAATTTTAATAAAAAAGGTGTAGGTTTTATTATCTATACCTTTTTTTTTATATATTTATCAAATGACAGAAAAACAAACAGAACACAATATGTTAATGCAGTTTATAGAAGAAGACTGCTTTGTAGATTCAAAAGAAAAAATAGATTATCCACCTGTTGCTTTATCGTATGGAGAAAAGGTAGTGAAGTCTAATAAAGTTGAGGGGGATTTAATAGTGCCAATTCCGATTGGAACATTTGGTAACTTGTCAGTAGTTACTGCGCCACCTAAAACAAAGAAAACCTTTTTTATATCACTACTAGCATCTTGTTATTTAAGTGGTCAAAATACATTTGGAGGTAATATAAAAGGACATAGAAGTAAAGATGGTCACCTTATACATATTGACACAGAACAAGGGCTATGGCATTGCCAAAAAGTCTTTGAAAGGGTGCATAAAATGGACTCAAATATTAATTCAGAAATTTATCATACCTTTGGGTTAAGGTCAATTGACTATAAAATGAGAATTGAATTTATAGATTACTACTTAAAAGAAAGAATTAAAACACCATCTTTATTAATTATTGATGGAATTGCAGACTTATGTTCTGATGCTAACAATATTTCAGAAAGCAATCAATTAGTTCAGAAATTAATGGAATGGTCTTCAATATACAAATGCCACATAATAAACGTTATACATCAAAACTTTGGTAGTTCAAAACTAGGTACAGGGCATTTAGGAAGTTTCTTAGAAAAGAAAGCAGAAACTGTAATACAATTAGAAGCTAATACTGTTAATAAAGATTGGGTTACTGTAAAGTGTGGAAGATCTAGAGGATATTCTTTTGATACATTTAGTTTTGAAGTTAATGATTTTGGATTACCACAAATAGTTGAAAACCTATACGACCCATTAAAATAATGTCAAACAAAGAAGTTATATTATTACTAGCTAAAAAGCATAAGACGTGGATTGACGTTGTTAGTTCTTTTGGGTGTGATAAAACAATAGCTGAAGACATTGTACAGGAAATGTATATAAAAGTACTACCTAAGATAGAAAATGGCTTAGACATCATTTATTACGATAATGATATTAACTACTACTATATTTACAAAGTGCTAAAAACTTTGTTTATAGATCTAAAAAGAAAAGGCAAAAATATTACAATGATTAATATTGAAGATACTAATTATTCAAAATTAGATTGTGATGTTGATTATGATAAAGCCTATGATAAAATCAAAGCAGAATTAAATACTATGTTTTGGTATGACAGAAAAGTATTTGAAATAATAAATGAGGGAGAAAGCATAGCAGACTTTTCTAGAAACTCATACATAGAATATTTTTCACTTTATAATACATACAGAAAGGTAAAAGAAAAACTAAAGAAATTAATATAAATGGTAACTAGGTTTGAAACAGAAACAGATTTAAAAAGGGAAATTAAAGCAGTAAAATTCTTCTGCTCACAATACGGTCTTTGTTATAAAAAGCAGGGAAAAAATAATTTTGATTTTAAGATTTATAATAAACAAGATGAATTCTTATTTAACTTAGAGGTTAAGGGCAGGTTAAAGGATGTAAAATATGCTTATCCTTTGCCTATTGCAATTAGAAAACTATTGAAGTTAAATGACACTAAACAATTAAGTACAGTATTGTGGTGTTGCAATGATGGTATCATATTTTCTTGGCTTCATAGATTAAATGGAAATATAAAAATAGGTGGTAGAAAACCAAGACCAAATTCTGTCAATGATATTGAACTAATGGCATACTATGAAAAATGTGATTCACTAATAGAAAAAAAATTCAAATGAAACTAGGAGATTTAATTTACTACATTACTAAATACACAGGGATAAAATACCTTGTGGAAAAATACCATACTTACAGAGGAACAAAATGCAACTGTAATAAAAGACGTGAAAGTCTAAACAATATAAAAATTAAAAGATGGTAAAATTTGAAAAAGAAGATAGAAGTGATTGGAGAAAATTCAGGATGGGTAAAAAGCAGCACCTATCCCCTGAAGAATTTGAATTGGTTTGCCAACTCCACGCAAAGTACCACAAGCATAAATTTTTCAAACCCTGTACTTGTAACCCAAAAACAATAGTTCAATGGATTAAAGACTTGAATATCATTTGGGACAATGGGATTAAAAAAGATTAACAAGTGGGAAAAGGCAGTTGTATTCCTGCTTAACTTAGATGGGTGGGATTTAAAATGGTGTGGTGATGGTTTCACTAGATACGATGCAATCGGTAAAACACCAAAGGGAAAAGACTGCGTTATTGAAATGAAGTTTCGTAAAACTTATTACGAACAAAAAATGCTCGAGAAAGACAAGTACGATGCATTAATGTCGCTTGATCAAGATGTAATCAAATTATATTTTGTTAATGATCCTAAAGGCAACTTCTTATATTGGCTTAATAATATACAGATGCCAAAACCTGTAAAAAAATATTGTCCTGACACTACAATGTGGACAAAAAAAAGACTTCTTAAAGATGTTTATTTGCTAGAAGAAAACGATGCTAGTATAATAAATATTAATATTTCTTAAAAAAAGTTATTAAATTTTTTGTTTATAAGATTATTTGTTTTATATTTGATTATTATTAATTATTAAATATCAGAACAAATGACAAATTTACAAGTATTAAAGGAATTAAAAAAAATGACAAAAAACGTAGAGGTATTGACAACTGTACTTAAGAAAAAGAATGCAAACCACTACACACCTGAAAATATTACTCAAAAAGAAAACGATTTGATTTATGACAACCTAAAGTTTTTAGATGCAGTTAATTGGAGTACTGATAGGCTTGATAACTACATAGCAAGTAATAAAAGAATAATAAAAAAATTATCATAAAAATAAAAACAAACGGGGGTGTAAAAACCCCCAATTAAAACAGAACAGATGGCAACAAAGAATTTAAATTTATTAGTTGAAGATTCAATTAAAGCAGTAAAAGAAAGATTAAGAACAACTCTAGGAAATATTAAGTTTCAAGATGGTCAAGTATTTTGGGATGATGTAGAGAAATTAGAGCATTGTATAATGGCTTTGGAAAATTTAGAAAATGAAGAAGATGTAGAAGATGAAAGTATTTATGAATTGACTGAGGGAGAAGCACAAGAATATGCTTACTACACTGCGTATTGGGAAGAATAATAATTAACAATTAAATATATTAAAAATGGCAACAGAAACAAAACAATCAAATTTATCAATAGCTTTTGATAATGTAAGAAATCTTAATTTAGGTTTAACAACAGAGCAATTCCTAGATTTAAATGAAATACTTTATGATTTAGCTACTAAGCAACATTCAAAAGGAATGGCTGATGCAAAAGAAATTTACAAAAATTATAATAATCTTTAAAAACAGAACAGATGTATAAATTACCAAAGTACAAGCAAAATTTATCAATTCAAGGAAACAATGTTTGGAGTTATTCAACAATAGTAGCAAGAATTGACGGAAGCAAATTACACCAATTAGGTTATTGGTCTATGACTACGCAAAAGCATATTAATTATGTAGCTAAAGAATTAGATTTAACTTTAATTAAATGAAAGTAAATCAGGCGCTATGGGATGAGGTAAAGGCAGTAATCGAATCCAAAACAGAAAAAGATAAAAATATAACTGATATTACTATAAAGTTTAGAATAAAAGAAAATTCAGATTTAAGAAATTATTTACAAATAAATTTTTCACAATATGACAGACAGTAAAACTACATACATACACGAAACAAATTACCTTTATTGCTCAGACGGAGAATTTCATATCGGATATGGGAAAAATAAATGGGTAGTGTATAATACAGACCAATTAATTAAAGACTTGCCTTTTATAATAAATCAAGTTATAAAGGAAAATAAAAAGATGCAGGAAATGTATTTAGATCTAATTAAAGATGAATTAAAAGAATTATGATAATATCTAAACCAAATTTAAATATAGGTGATTTAGCAAGATACTGTCTAGATACTATAATTGTATATCCTAAATTAGAAGAACGTGTGAAATATTTTTATATGTCTGCCCTGTATAAATGGGAAAAAGGAGAAGCAGAAAATGTAGCTTGTCAAATGGCAGTATCTAGTGTAGATGATTTAATAAAAAAAAGATTAAAAAAAATATGATATTACTAGTAGATGCAGACAGTTTAATATTTGCAAGTTGTTATAAGAAAAGGGAACATCCTGAGGATGAAAAGTATTATACAGACATAGCTGATGCTAGAAATAAGTTTGATGAGCAGTATATGGCTATTGTAAACCACTTAGAAGAACTTTATAATATTGATAAGGTAATTACATTTAGTGGATCTAGAGGAAACTTTAGAAAGCTAATAACTAAGAAATATAAAGCCAATAGAAAAAAGCAAGAATTACCTCCACTATTACACGAAATGCACGATTTTGTAAAAAGCCATTATGATAGTGTTGTAGGTTATGGAGTAGAAACAGATGATATGGTTGCAAGGTATTGGAAAAAGCTAACAGAAGAACTAGGTAGGGATGAAGTTATGATTGTATCAATAGATAAAGACTATAAGCAGTTTCCTTGCTTGATGTATAACTATCATTATAAGCACCAAGAAGTACTAGATATATCAGAAGATGAAGCTATGTATAATTTTTATGAGCAGATGATTATGGGAGATACTGCAGACAATGTAAATTACTTTAAAGGAAAAGGTAAAAGGTTTGCAGAAAAGTATTATGCAGATTGTCAAACTAAATACCAATATACTAGAAAGCTATACGAATTATTTAAACAAGAATACAAGGGTAAAGCAAGACAGAAATATACCGAATGTTATAACCTTTTAAAACTATTAACAGAATGACAAAAAAAGAAATACAAAATCAATTAGATGAAATATACAATCATATTTTTACTAATTATGAAGAAAATAAATGTATTAATATTTTAAATTCAATAGATGAAATACAAAATAAAATAGATGATTTATGAAAGCAACACAAGTACATTACGATAATGGAAAAGATTACGATATTATAGACGTGTGTAACGATTACTCACTTAATTTCAACAGGGGTAATATCTTGAAGTATATTGTCAGAGCAGGAAAGAAAAAAGATGAATTAGGTGATCTATTAAAAGCAAAAGATTATCTTGAACGTGAAATAAAAATTTTAAGAAATAAAAATGGATAGAAATTATAAAAAAGTAGCAGAGGGAGTAGTTGAAATGACAGGGGTTGATATATTTTTAAACACTAGGCAAAGAAACTATGTAGAATTACGAGCATTGGTTTGTTATATCCTTAGAGAAAAGCTAGGTATGAGGTGGACAAATATTGCATATTACTTTGAATCAATGGGTAAGACTATGAATCACGCAACTGTAATTCATTTAGTTAAGAATTATGAAACATACAAAATGTATAATTCATCTTTACAAGAAATAGAAGATAGCTTTAATTTCAAAAGTGATTTGAATTATGATGAAATAGACAAGATACATTATCTGCAGGGCAAATGTGATAACTTTGAAAGGAAGTATTTAGATTTAAGAAACAAAGTAAAGAACGACCCAATTATGAATGTATTGCACGACATACCTAAGGAAAGGCTAAATGAAATAATTGAAAAGGTAAGTTTATGGAAACAAAGTTGGGAATGGAAAAATAAAGATGAATGTAAAGTAATAGAAAGCAGTACATCTATGGATGGGATGCATTGGTAGGATATGATTTATAAAGATTACGAAATAATGGAATACCAAAATGGTTGGGGTTACTTTGAAGCAGTAAATTTAAAAGATTGCGATGATAAAATATTATTTGCAAATACAATAGAAAAATTAAAAATAGAAATTGACGAACTAAATTATTAAATTATGATTGAAGCACTAGGTTGGATTTTTGTTGCAATAATTGTTGCAAAAGTAGGTAAGCGAATAGCAGAGAAATTATTTCCTGAAGATTGGTAATCACAGATTTGTATTTTATTACGTTATAATAGAAACATTTACTATGAAATTATTACGTTATGAAGTTAAAGTTGGATTTTTTAAAGGGATTTTGTTTGGCATTAGACACTATCCCTTTGATGATGTAGAAATATACGAAGAAGATATTGTTATTTACTTTGGAATATTTCAATTAGTAATTACAAAAATATACAGAAAATAATTTTTTTGTACCTTAGAGAAAATTTAATACAATGATTAAAGCTAAAATACAAAAGGTAAGCATATCATCAATAAAAGAAAATGATGCTAATCCTAGATTCATCAACAAGCATAAGTTTCAAAAACTTGTTAATAGTGTAAAAGAGTTTCCTGAGATGTTATCACTTAGACCAATAGTGGTTGATAAGGATAATATTATACTAGGTGGTAATATGCGTTACAAGGCTTGTAAGGAAATAGGATTAAAAGAAGTCTATATTATACAAGCAGATGATTTAGATGAAAAAAAAGCACAAGAATTTATCATTAAAGACAATGTGGGATTTGGTGAATGGGATTGGGATATTTTAGCTAATGATTGGGATACTGATTTATTAGAGGATTGGGGTTTAGATTTAAATATTGATAATGCTATTGATGATCTAGAAGAAGATGATGATATTGAATTACCACAATCTGTTCAATTAGAGCCACCAAAAGAATACATACTTATAATGGCAGAGCCAAATTCTGTTGATTGGGAAGAATTAAAGGAAACTTTAAAACTAAAAATGGTGCGTAGAGGTGGATATAAAAAAGGAAGTGGTTTTGATTCAGTTAGTTTAGAGCGAGTATTATATTGGGATGAATTTAAAAAAAGAATAAAAGATGCTGATAGCAGTACCAAGTAAAGGTAGAGCAGGACTTACCACAACAAATAAGATATTACCTAATTCTACTTTTTTTATTCCTGAAAGCGAATACCATCAGTATAAAGATTTAATAAAAAATATTGTTTGTGTGCCAAAAGAAATAAGGGGTATTACAAATACAAGAAATTGGATATTAAAAAATACAGATGAAAAATGGGTGGTGATGTTAGATGATGATGCTAAGAATGTTGGATATAATTTTCTAGATAAAAGAAATACTAAAAAAATAGAAGTTAGGGATGAGGGGTTTTGGATGGAAGAATTTTTAAAGTTTTTTGATTTAAGTGAACAAATGGGGTATAAAATTTGGGGAACAAGAACGGAAAGTTCACCTAGAGGAACATATCCTTATAAACCTATTCTAACTAGAAGTTACGTTACTGCATCGTTAATGGGAATAATAAATGATGGTGAATATTATTTTGATGAGAATTTTCCTGTTAAAGAAGATTATGAAATTTGCTTACGACATATAAAAGACAAAGGTGGGATTTTAGCTATAAGATATTTGCATTGGGAAAATGATCATTGGGGAAAAGATGGAGGTTGTAAAGATTATAGAACTATTCAAATGGAAAAAAAAGCTATTAAAGATTTGATTAAATTATACCCATCTATGATTTCAAATGTTAAAAGGAAAGCGAATGAGTTTACAATAAAATTAAATCTATAATGAACGAAAGTAGACATATTAAAAAAGAATCACTATTAGCAGCACTAGAACAAAGCCTAGGAGTTGTTACTGTTGCTTGTAAGAAAGCAGACATACCTAGAAGCACATATTACAAATGGTTAAAGGAAGATGAAATGTTTGCAATAGCAGTACAGGAAATAGAAAACGTAGCTTTAGATTTTGCAGAAAGTCAATTACATAAACAGATAGCAGCAGATTCAACTGCAGCAACTATATTCTATTTAAAGACAAAAGGAAAGAAAAGGGGTTATGTAGAAAGACAAGAAATAACAGGAGCAGACGGAATGCCATCACACTTTGAAATTGAGATAATTGAAAATAAAGACTAACGTAGTTTTTAAACACCTTTTAAAGTCTGATAAAAAAATATCAATAGAACAGGGTGGAACAAGGTCAGGTAAGACGTACAATATCTTGCTTTATATTATATTTCATTATTCATTAAAGAATACAGGAAAGACAATAACAATATGTAGAAAAACATTCCCATCAGTTAGGGCATCTGTAATGAGGGATTTTTTAGATATATTAAAAATACATAATTGCTACTTTGAAGCTAATCATAATAAATCAAACCACGAATACAAGATTAATGGAAATCTAGTAGAATTTATTTCTTTAGATCAACCACAGAAAGTTAGAGGTAGAAAAAGAAACTTACTATTTATAAATGAAGCCAATGAATTAGATTATGAAGATTGGCAACAATTAATATTTAGGACAGACGAAAAAATAATTCTTGACTTCAATCCGTCGGACGAGTACCATTGGATTTATGACAAGGTAATACCTAGACAAGATGCCGATTTTAACATTACTACTTATTTGGATAACAGTTTCCTTAGCGATAGCATTAAGGAAGAAATTGAAAGACTAAAATATACTGACGAACAATA
>Ga0098046_1000934_pt1 | contig 10221 bp, 14 predicted proteins | sample 11BtaG_FD_77067 | JGI IMG/M metagenome (GOLD analysis project Ga0098046, IMG submission 77067) | Marine viral communities from the Subarctic Pacific Ocean - 11B_ETSP_OMZ_AT15265_CsCl metaG | ecosystem: Environmental > Aquatic > Marine > Oceanic | place: Pacific Ocean | collected 2015-01-16
CTAGCAATGGACCGTATGTCCCTTAGGGGGACAACGGGTCAGGAGGGATTTGAACCCCCGACCAACGCATTAGAAGTGCGATGCTCTATCCACTGAGCTACTGACCCAAGAGGTAGTTCCTATCGCCGCTAACCCTGAACTACCAAGGGGGTCACCGCAGTTGATCTCTCAACCCTTATATTATAGAGGGTGTTCCCACCCTTGTCAAGGCTTCAGTAGTTTTGATCTGTATTGATGACTATATGTCTCTCTTGATCCCTTAATTCCCCATCCTAACCAGTAGAAAGAGGGAACCATATACTGAGCAATACTTTGTCCACTACCTTCAAACTCTGGAAGGTAACGTTGAAATATATTTTCATTAATCATATAACGTGTCTGACACTCAAGAGTGCTGGGATCACATCCATACTTTTTAGCGAAATATCCTAACCCCAGATGACGCTGTGTAGAGGTCCACTGAATGAGTCCGTACCCACCCCGATGGCAATCAGAGTAAGGAACTCTAGTCCCTCCCTCGCAAATGTTGGAATGGAACTTACTTTCTTGTTTAATATTACCCATGATCGTTGCCAAGGCATTTCGATCTGTGATTCTTGTTTTTTCTTGTAGTTGTTTGAGGACATATTTTTCATTGTCTGTACATGTTGGACAGGTCCATTTGATTGGTGGAACAACTTCAATAGGTACAGCTGTGTTATTGTCTTCAGTGACATCAACTGATAAGTTGGCTCCTGTTGAGGCTTGTTGACATCCTACTAACAGTATTGTCAGTAGAGGTGTTAATAGTTTCTTCATGAGTCAAATAAAAAATCTTAAGTATTATAACAGTATTATGTATCTCAATCAAATCTCAAAGTAATCTTTGCGATAATAACGATTCATAATGTTGGAATTGTAGTACTTGGGAGTACCATCAGACATAGCTTCAGTGAGAACATTGTTCTTGAATAGTGCTTCAGTCTCAGCAAAGTTTGTCTTACCTTTTGTTTTGTGCAGTGAAAGAATTTCCCTACGAAACATGTGAGTCCCAAGGAGTTTAACATCTGCCTTCAGTTCATCAGAGGAACCGTAGTACACTTTCCAATCTGACTCCTTCTTTACTCTTCTTTTCTTTCCAGGAGGTTTTCTGTGGAACCAAAAAACTTTTCTCCCAATGTAGAGTCGTTGGTTTGTGAGATTGGTAATGAGATACACAAAACCATAAAAGTCCAAAACATCATCAGAATTAAAAGGCCGTTCCAAGTAGGTCCAGGGGTTCTCGTAGTCACACACATAATGTATTCAACTGGGATATTTATCGGTGCCAGTCTCCGTCACCTTCCCACACATATTCTGTAGCTCTATCTTTACTAGAAGGGTATTGAACCTCACCATATACCTTTCTCACATTCTTAACTTGTTCATCCATAAGTAAAGGATGTAGATAGATGGGTTTCTCATACCACCACTCCAAAGATCTCTTCAATACCTTATGTGCCATACCACGAAAAGGTGGCCTGAGACTATCAGACCACCTCTTATAGGACAAAAGAGATTTGTTATAGGGATATCTCCCTTCTATCTCAGAGTTTAAAGTCTGAGAAAGTGTCTTTTTGTACATCCTGTTTGATTCCACCGACGACATAACTCTCAACTTCTGTTTCCTGTGGTGCCACTTGCAATCCTTTCGAGGAGATCCAGTGTTGGGTCCAGGGAAGGGGATTGTTCTTAGCAGGGATATCATAGACTGGCTTCAATCCTATACCCTTCATACGACGATTGGCGATCCACTCAACATACTGTTGCAATAGGGTATCGTTTAGACCAATCATAGAACCGTCCTTGAACAAGTAGTCAGCCCAAGCCTTCTCCTCATTCACAGCTCTATCAAACATTGCATAGACCCACTCTTCTTCTTCCTTGGCGATCTGTTTCATCATAGGATCATCACCACTCTTCCACTTATTCAGGATATTCTGCGTGATTGCAAGATGCTGATTCTCGTCACGGGCGATAAGACTAATGATCTTCGCCGACCCTTCCATGAGTTTGAGCTCACCGAAAGCAAAAGAACAAGCAAAACTGACATAGAAACGAATGCCTTCCAGGATGTTGACATTCGCAACAGCCCTATAGAGCTTACGTTTGACTTCCTTAATCTCATACTCACTTGATGGGGATCCTCTAAAATCTTCAGACCACATGCCAGTGGTTCCCCAGACTTGTGCAGTGTTGATGAAGTCATCATATGACTCTGTAACACTCTTGGCACGATCTAGGATCTTCTGATCCGTAACAATCTTATCCAATACCTCAGCTGGATTAGGATAGATGTTCTTAATGATGTATGTGTAGGATCTGGAGTGAATCATCTCCATAAAACCCCATACTTCCATACATGCTTCTAGTTCAGGCAAGGAACAATAGGGGATGAATGCCATACCAGGACCACGACCCTGAATAGAATCCAACATAATCTGATACTTCAGGTTAGAAGTATAGATATGTTTCTGTTCTGGACGAAGAGACTGATAGTCTCCTCTATCTTTCTGTAGTGAAACTTCTTCTGGTCTCCAGAAGTATCCAAGTTGTTGTGTAGTAAGTTTTTCAAACACCGGATACTTGTAGGTGTCATATCTCTGGACTCCCAGAGGCTTACCAAAGAACATTGGTTGTTTCTTGGCATCATGCACTTCGGTGTTAAACACCGTCATACCTTTCACTTGATTCATAATATCCTTGTCACCTACTGGTGAAACTTTAAACTGCACAGGATTCACACTCTCCCTCCTCGGCTTGTGATAGTTCTAATAACAATTCATCTAACTTCGACTGCGGCTCTTCATCTACTTCATCAGACTTTAAGTCATGAGTGTTCTGATAGTAGGATGTCTTCCAACCATATTTATAAGTTGTGAGAAAATCCTTTGCCATCTGAGAAACAGGAACTTCATTGTCAGGGTAGTTCTCTGGATTATAACTCCAATTACCAGAAATTGCCTGGTCGAAGAACTTTTGCATCACAGCTACTATTTTAATGTATCCACCATTATCCTTCATATCCCATAGAAGAGTGTAGTTATTCTTCAATGAGGCATACTGTGGAACAATTTGCTTAAGAGGCCCTTTCTTGGACTTCTTAATGGACAAGTATCCCCGAGGAGGTTCGATTCCATTTGTTGCGTTTGACACAACGGAACTACTTTCCGATGGCATTTGTGCGGACAGTGTTGAGTTCCTGAGACCGTATTCGAGGATATCATTCCTAAGCATATCCCAATCATGTTGCAACTCCGTTGATACTAGTTCATCTACATCTTTCTTATATGTATCGATAGGTAGTGTTCCACTGGAATATTTGGTACGACCAAAGTATTCACAGTGACCCTTCTCCTTAGCTAACTGATTAGAAGCTCTTAGGAGATAATATTGGAAGGACTCAGAAAGTCCATGAACAGCATCCCATGCCTCTTGTGAATCATAAGAGTAACCCAACTTTGCTAGGTAGTGTGCCAATCCAATGTAACCAATACCCAAAGACCTTCTTGCCTTGGTTGCAAGTTCAGCTGCGATGATTGGATAGTCCTGGTAGTCAATCAACTCGTCTAGACCCCTCACAGCCAGGTCACAGAGGTCTTCTAGTTCCTCATCGGACTTAATCTTACCAACGTTGACTGCTGAGAGAATACACAGTGCAATCTCACCAACCTGGTCATCGATATGTGACAAAGGATATGTGGGAAGAGTGATTTCCTGACACAGATTACTCATCTCAACCTTATCTTTGAAGGAAGAGTGAGAGTTACAGTGGTCAATATTCATCAGATACAGACGACCTGTCTCTGCTCTCTCCTTAAGGATGTCTAGAATCAGTTCTTGTGCTTTGATACTCTTTCTTGGAACAGACTCATCTCGTTCAAAACTAACATATAAATCATCGAACCCGTCAGTACCAAAGGCATCATACAGACCCGGTACGTCGTGCGGTGAGAACAAGCTAATCTCTCCATTCGCAATGAAACGTTCGTAGAAAATCTTTGAAATTTGGATTGAGTAATCAAGTTTCCGTACCCTGTTGTCTTCTGTGCCTTTGTTGTTCTTTAAGACGATGATGTCTTGGATTTCTTGGTGCCAGATGGGGAAGTGGACTGTTGCTGAGCCACCACGAATCCCATTTTGTGTACAGCATCGTACAGTTGATTCAAACTTCTTAAGGAAAGGAACAACGCCAGTGTGCTGTACTTCTCCGCCCCTGATTTTACTGTTGATCCCACGGATCCTGCCAGCGTTGATACCGATGCCAGCCCTTTGTGCGACATAACGGCCAATGGCCATATCAGAACTAAAAATGCTATCCAGGGTGTCATCAACATCAACCAGAACACAAGACGCAAACTGGCGTAGGGGAGTTCTGACACCCGCCATGATTGGTGTTGGGATGTTGAGTCTGTGTTTTGAGATGGCATCGTAGTATCTTCTAACGTAGGAAAGTCTTGTTTCTTTTGGATACTCACGAAAGATTGTCAATGCAATCATCATGTACATGAACTGAGGAGTTTCGTGTACCTTTCCAATACTCCTATCTTGTACTAGGTATTTATCCACAACCTGTCTCAAACCAGCATATGTGAATAGAAAATCACGATCGTGATCAATAAAGGTTTCTACCTTCTCAATCTCTTCTTGTGAATACTTTGTAAAGATATCTCTATCATAGTGATCATCATATGCCAGTTTGGTGATGTGATCAATCAAGGAAGGCATCTCCCTCCTACCACCATACAGTTGCTTCCTAAGAGAGAACAGGAGAAGTCTTGCAGCTACAAACTGATAGTTAGGGTGGTCCAGATCAATTAGGTCACTAGCACTCTTGATAAGGATCTCTTGGATCTCAGCAGTAGTAATACCATCATAGAACTGAATACCAGATGTCATCTCTACCTGACTAGCAGACACATTTGATAGGCCATCACACGCCTCCTCAACCATAAGATGCATCTTATCCAGGTCAAGTGATTCAACACGACCATCTCTCTTCTGAACCTTTGTACCGTTACTCATACTTTTTTCCAACTGGTAAATTTTAGTTTTGCTTCTAATCCTTTGTAGGTGTTTTTGTCTATGATCTCTTGAACTTTATGTCCACTTAAGACCATATCATTTATGTCCTTTTCCCGAATATTGGAGGGCCAGATAACGACTGTACCTCCTTGATTGATTGTTTGTTCAATTCTTCTGGTGATTTGGGAGTTGCGTGGTTCGTTATCATATATCCAGACAGGATTACTAATCCCGCAACTGACGACATCAACATCAGCTCCACACATAGCAACCGAGTTGCGAATGAACGTAGAGTCGAATGGTCCTTCTGTGATATAGACTGGGAGGGATTTGTCAATTTCATCTGTTCCATAGATTTTTGGTTCATCCTCGTCCAACATAACGGTTAAGTATTTAACAGGGTTTGTAGATAGAGCTCTACCCTGCAACCCTATAAGTTTCTCATTCCTGACAAGAGGAATTACAATTCTAGCTTCACCAAACTTAGGATGTTCGAATGAACCTGGTTTGATACTATTAACAAACTCTTGGAAGTTCTTTGCGTAATAAAACTTCCCACTCAGAATAGCTCTAGATTCCAAATAGTGTTTGGATATATCAACACTAAACGCAGAAGGTAGATCTATCTCAATCTTCTTCTTGAACGAGGGTTTAGTATTTCTCATCTTACTAAACACATCCTCAGGTGTTTCTGTGACAAAGTTTTTACCAGTGTGACCTTCTTTGAACTTCTCAAAAGTATATTGTTTATAAGTTTGAGGATCCAAATCCTTTAAGAAGTTTGCAAACGAAACACTGATACCACAATTGTGGCACTTAAAGTTAGTGTTGTTCTTAACCTGATAAAGAAAACCTCTAGCTTTGTTCTTATTCTTCTGGGAGTCACCACATATGGGACACCGAAAGTTATAAAGCTTTGGCTTTACTCTTTTGAACTTAGGAAGTCTTGAGGAGATCAAATTGATGTATTTGACATCAATAAAATCCATATCACTCGATATAACTACTCGTTATTTTACCAACTTCTGATGGTGGAGTCAAGTTGAACCAATTGGTTTGTGCTATAAAAGACACAGCTACTACGCACCCGATGGCAACCCAAACCTTTTTCTCTAGATCCTGTAGTCTTGACAAGACACTGTTATGATCTGAGTCCATTTTATCACGGAGTTCGTCAATCTTTGCAAATAGTACAGAGTCAATCTCTTCTGACTTTGATAATCTTTCTTCATGAACAGCAAGCATTCTGCTAACTGTTGTATTTACCTCAGATAATTTTTCAATAGTTACGTCTAATTTATCTAACAGAGGTTTGATGTCGTCAACTCTCTGCTGTAGTATAGCCAACTTAACTTGATCGTCCATCTTGAGGTTTAAAGTAAGGGTTGAACTCTAACGCTTTCTTTTTGTTTTTTCTATTTTCTCTTTTTTCCTTTCTACTCATCAGGTCACTGATAGCCTTTCTCACAAACTTATTACGACCATCAAACTTCATTGGTTTATCATAACCAGCAGTTGGTCCTTTTGCATCAGAAGATCCACTAAACCCACCGGATCCACCAGGAGGATTAGCTACCATTCCTTCTTCACTTACACTGAACTCTTGATACATGGCAGATCGAAATGCATCGATTACCCTATCAATTTTCCCCCTTTCCATCAGTAATACCTCTGAGTTCTTCCAAACAATATTCATCTACCTCAAGTTCATGCAAAGATGTTCTTGGGTAATCTGGTAGTCTATCTAAGAATAAGACAAAAGCCTTTAGTGAAGGCCACAAATCCTCATCCAGCTTAAAGAAAAGCATGGGTGTTGCAGCATCTCCAAAGATATTATAAAGAATAATAAAATGGTTTATTAGAAGATGAACCTTCAAACCTGAACCATTTTTATACTTCCTCAGGAGTCGTTTGATGTATCGAAAGATGTTTAAATCTTTTTCAAAGTCATCAACACTGACTGCCTGAGGATTCTCATAATTTTTAATAGCGAATAGCAGAAAGTTATCTGCGTTCAATTCATTAAATATCATTTATCATTTATTAGTAGGATATACAATAGATCCAGCTCCAGTTGTAATACCAGACATGGCAACTAGGGTCTCTTTCTTAACTCTCAGGTTTCCTTGGTAATCATTATAAGTGGTAACACCAACCCAACCTTCTGCTGTGACCTGATATGAAGGAACCACTCCTCCAGCATTAGCCACACCATATACCAAAGAATCTCCTGATAGTGTTCCTTTCTTAGAGTAAGTAGAATCACTAATGCTAGACTTAGGAAGTTGAGATACTTTATATTGAGCTCCACTAATAGCACCACCAGTCAGACCCATGGTCGAACCAATCGTACATGAAAGAGTAGAAGCGATACTAACGATGACTGCATCACCAAAATAGGTACCACCACGGGCACCGAATCGAATAACATCACCTTCTTGTGCGGCACCGGTTTGACCGAACGTTGTGCCAGTTCCTGTTACGACGCCCGTAGAATAGTTCAGGGCAACGGTACCCGTCGATCCTACGTTATCGTTATTTCCCCAAAGTGCCATGTTTCTGCCTTAATAAACTTTGTTATGTTAGTAAATATTTATAAAAAAATAGAACCCCTAATAGGGGGTTCATGTATCATTCTTCTCTATTATTTATTGCCTTTGTGACAACCTCAAGGAGTTGATCGTCCATATCAGTCTTGGTCAACTTAACTGCCTTAGAAAGAATAACAAGACAGATCTCAACCATCTTCTCACCCAATTCTTCGTTCTCTGGAATATTTGCAATAGCATCTTTAATAATTTTCGACGCTAATGGGAGTAGAAATGCAAGCATAGTAATAATTCATAACTACACTATATATAAATCAATCTTTATTTGATACCCACTTCTTCTTCACTTTATCATACCTTTTGACTTCACCAGGTCTCAAAGGTTTCTCTTTATCAGACATAAAGTCTTTAAAGTTCTTACCATATTTCATTCTGGCATCATCTTTCTTAAATTGTTTCTCCTGTTTATCGTATTTCTCGTAATCAGCTTGTTCTATATGATACATCAGTCTCCTCTATAGTTAGATCCAGGTCTTGGTCCAGTAGCATCAGTCATTTTCTGTGCATCAGTTCTATTATCTTTCTTCTGATTAGATGCCCTCATAGCATTAATCTTTCTGTGGTCAGGATTAGGGTTACGATTCTTAGCTGCCTCACGGGAGATTTTCATCTGGTCCTTGATACTCATCTCTTCTCCCATAGTCTTCTCTTTCTTATCCTGTAGTTTATCAGCTCCCTTGGCTGTTACAGTTCTCATCCCATTCTTGGCTCTGATAGTAGAAAGAATACCAGCCAATGCTCTACCCTCTTTTTTGATAGTAGGAGCCATGACTTTCATGTGAGGATCATACTTCACATTAGTCTTCTTGGCAGGTTTGGCATCTTTGATTGAAGGTGCTCCAGTCATATCAGCCTCAGCCAACTTACCTGACTGTTTATCATCATGTTCCTTGGTCTTAGCCAAAAGTTCTCTCTTCTTCTTCTCTTCTTCTGTCTCTTCAGTAGCTAGTTTAGCTGCAACAGCCATCTCTTGTTTCTTTTTATCCGACTTTCCTTTGAACTGAGGTGCATCAGACTTACGGAAGTCTTTGATAACATCTCCCATATCAGCCTTTTTGATATCAATTTTCTCAGAAATTTCATACATCTCTGTAATAACACCACCCAGTTCGGCAAAGGCTTCTTTCATACCTTGAGGTGGATTAATAATAATCTTATTCTTTACACTCTTTTCAACAATTTCCTCGTTAGACTTAGAAGCTTTCTTGGCTTTAGGGTTCTCAAGATTTCTCTCATTATCAACACCGGCAACTCCACCATATGCGCCACCAATAATTTCTAGGAGATCTTGTGAATCATTTCTCCAATTTGAATATGCACGTTCTTTCTTCCCTTCAGTAGCCATAGGCTTCACATAGTTCTTATCCTTACCAGGCTTAGCGGTATCTCCACCATCTATACTACTAGAACCTTTCATATCCATACAAGGGCACATCTTTTTACCATGGATAGGACAATCCTCTCCAATTGGAGTTGAGTTACAATTCTTTTCGCCACATCCTTCAGCAATGTTCTGCACATAAACAGAAGACAGTTCATTAAGAGGGTTAATCATTTCTCTAACTACTTTTTCTTATTCTTATTTATGAAGCTTCTGATATCATAACCCTTATATGGTTTCCCACCATCCTGTAGATTAGTGGGGTCACCCTTCTCAAAACCAGGTGTGAGTTTTGCAACTCTCTTGAAGTTACCAGAAGTTCCAACCAAAGTATTTGGATGAGTCTTATCTCTCATCTCACTATCCATCTTAACTTCAGTATATTCCTTGAGATCTCTCACCCAAGACTTGAACATAATGTTATCTTCTGTTACACAGATTAGATAGTTGGTTCCTCTACGGATAACTTTACCAACCAAACCAGTGTTTAGGTTCTCAACCAACGAACTAATGTTAAAGATTTTACCAGTTACATAGTTCTCACGGAGGTTTCTCCAATCAAACTTAGGTGCAATCTCCCACAGACTCCAAGACTCTGTAGTAACTTTCATTCTCTTACGAACAGTACTCATCAACTGCTTTGCAGTCTTGTCATCCAGTGATGATGGAATACCCTGTCTGAATGCCTCAAAATCATCCTCTGATGCAGCCTGTCTCATCTTAGAGGCTGACATTCCTTCTACACCTTCACCTTCTGCGTCTCTATCACCAGCAGAAATAGTCTCAATTTCATCAAAGTTATACAACTTACCATTGTATTTTTGAGCCAGACTATCAAACTCAGATACTCTATCAGATCCAACTACGATTTTGACATTAGAATATCCTTCATCATCTGCCAATTTGAGAGCATCGAAGATAGTCTTGATACCTTCATCATTAATAATGCTCTCCTTATGATCAGGGAACATTTGCCTCATCATACTAGCTTTTTCACCTGGTTCCAAAGGGTTCTTTTTAGGATCAGTGGATCTTGATGGATAAATCCTCAGTTCTGCACCACCCGCAATACTCTTTGCACCATTAAGTAACTTCTCATGACCAACTGTTGGTGGATTAAATCTACCGAAGACTAGGGTGATTGTCTCCCCATTCTTCATATCACCATCAGTTTGATCATCTTTACTC
>Ga0098046_1000937_pt1 | contig 10216 bp, 15 predicted proteins | sample 11BtaG_FD_77067 | JGI IMG/M metagenome (GOLD analysis project Ga0098046, IMG submission 77067) | Marine viral communities from the Subarctic Pacific Ocean - 11B_ETSP_OMZ_AT15265_CsCl metaG | ecosystem: Environmental > Aquatic > Marine > Oceanic | place: Pacific Ocean | collected 2015-01-16
AACAACGTCTGGTAAATGTTGAGATACTGTTGTTCTTTGTGATTCACAAGACTTTGCATCCAAGGATTAATCATAGCAGTCATTCGGCGTAAGCTCCATAATCATTGAAGTAATCGAGATAGATGTAAACAATATGCATCAAGTCATGAGTGTGAGCATCATTCATACAATCGTATACTTCATCAGTAACGATAGCCAACTCGCGATCAGTTAATGTCATAATTAGTCTTCCAGTTGTTGAAGGATAGATTGTGCTTTGAGTTCTACATAAGCCCAGACGAGAGTTGATTTGAGTTGGCTAATATCTTCGCACTGACGTGCAAAGTAAGCAAACGAACCCGCATCACCACCAATGCAATCATAATACCAATCAGAGAGAAAGTCTTGGATCTCGTCGTCGTTCTCATCGAACACACGAACATTGTCCGAAGTGTAAATAAAACCACCGCAACCTGATGCTAAACCATGAGACGCAACATCGCGCAGAGTGTCGATATCATACTCTGCATCGAGAATGGTGTACATAGCAGGAGAACAAACAGTCATGAATTGAAAAGGAATGAGTGTGAGTTGTAGTTATGAACACTACAGGAAAGGTTGTACAGTAGTGAGCGTAGCAAGCTACACTCCGACAACCTAAAGTGTAATGATCAGTAACTGTACTCGCAGTGATCTACGAGAAAGTTATATAAGGAGTGTGACTTGTCAACAGTAACTGTGCAATAATTGTCATCATCGAGCTCGAAACTTACGTGATGTACACGTAAATCAGAGATGAATGAGTGATCAATAACAAAGGTCATAATATAATTGAGAAAGGATCACATAGCAGGAGCAAGCTCAACATACTTAACACCATCAGCCTTGCAAGTGTTGTTGATGAACTTACCGAGACTACGAGCAGCGTTATCAATGTTGAACTTGACAATAGCACGACGGCTAACATTGTCATAACGATACACAGCACCAGACTTGAACAGAACAGTCACAGTACCAGAGATAGCATCAGTGGCGATAGAGTCAACAACAGTAGAGTTAATGAAACCACAAGCTGCAGAGTTGATAGATTGGAAGGAAGCGTTGAACATAATGAGTGTGTTTGATAGTAAATGAGTAGTCAGTAGTGAGCGTAGCAAGCTACACTCTGAGATGACTACATAAAACCAACCGAGCTGGAATGGTTTGAGGTAGTGATCTGTGGAAGCGAAGCTTACGCTCCGTGTGTTTGTCTGACTCTGTCAGTATAGCAGCTCTGAGTCAGCTTGTGTGGGTTGGTGTGACACTAGCTCGTTTGTCCATGATCAATGCTTGACGCTCAGTGTAGTAGAAAGACTCAGCGTGTCTCGTTGCTGGAAGTGTTGGACGTTGTGGCATTGGATTCAGCCATGAGTACATTCGAGCTTGTCTGTCTTACTCCCATATTATACACACAGGTTCAAGCGGTTTGGTGCTGGTGTTGTGCCAGTATGTCCACTGGTTGTTCACTGGTTGCGCAACAGATGTTCGTATGAATACGTATTCGTATCGGTACAACACCCAGTAACAAACCAGATTAAACCGGTTGTTAACAGTTGTCAACCGGTTGTAGACTGTATGAAAACTGACCCCCCAGGGGGTAAAATAGTACACCTGTACTATGATAATAGGCTTCACAAATTTCCGCCGTTTTTCAACCGGTCTATTTCGGATAAAACAGCGGATATGATGTCAGGGGAGGCTTTCATTGATGTTAATTCTTTTAGCAGCGTCTCTAAGACGATTAGCTTCTCTTGGATCGGGTCCATCTTGTTTAAATTGGGTTACATACGGTGGAATCCAGGTCCAAGGGGTAAGACACTGCTGTATATTAACAGGATATTTAAGACACATGGTGGTCATCATTGTAAACCACAGGATTATGTTACTCATTGCTATACAACCATCTTAGTATTGTCATTTGGTTCCAGGTGGGCTTCTGGTTCGTCTTGATGAACCTCAGGTCCAAAACCATGCTTAGCAATGTAGTTAAGATAACCATCATCGGTCTTATCTGTTTTACTGCCATATTGTTTAACCATTTCATAACACCAATCCCTCATCTCATTAACTGAAGGTGTAAAACGTGCTACACCAAACACTGCTCCTACTTGTTTAGGAGTCATCCGTATGTAAGCTGCATTCTTGTAGTAAACACGGAAGTAATTAGAACCGGTTCTATTCCGGTGATACACCACGTTAGATTCGTTAGTGTTATTAGGAAATGCGTATTCCATCTGTGAGTGGGTAGTAGTAGTATAATAAGAGTTATCCATACCGGGGATAACCGGTATTAAATAGAAAGAGGGAGATTGTCTTTACAAAGTAAAGGCATGTCTCCCTCACAGGAGGCGGGTCCACCCTTCCCTCCCCCTGTATTAGGGACGGATTGGAATTTACCAGTGAGGGACTACCTTTTTACCACGGTGTAATCTAGCTTGTCTACGTTGTTGTAAGTTCATACCAAAACCCATAGCATTTACTGCTGCTTCTGGGTCTTCTAGCCATGCATCGAGCATATCATCCCATTCTTCTTTTTTACGTATGTTAATACTTTCTTGTGCACTAATAGCTAGGGCATCTGTAAAGTATTTAACACCTTGTGCTAGGCAGTCTAGTCTGTCGTCGTGTTTAACTGCGCCTTTTTCACGACACATACGGCTCATTTGGTAGAAGAGCATGTACATGAGGCGTTCTTCGGGAGCTGCATCCTTGTTAGAGGTGTAATCCCAATCAATGACACCACGATCAACAACCATCCTATGTTGATTAAGAACAGGTTCAAGCGCATCGATGATACGATCTTCTTTTCTGACGTTTGCTCGTACTTCTTCGACATCGATCAGTTGTTTAGTTTGTTGTAGGTGTTTACGGAACAACTCTGATACGATACCGTCACCAAAGTTTGTTTCTATAACTAGTTTTTTAACATCATACTTCTTACAGCCACGTAGGATATCTAGAAGGGTTCGGTCTGAATATCCGTCTTTATAAGCTCGCATTTCGTGCAAGTACAGTATACCGTTTCGCTGGGAGAGATAAGCCGCTGCTGTCTCATCTGAGCCTCTACCCGACGGGTCAACTGAGCAGATTGTCTCGGTGTAAGGACCCCACTCCCCTTGCTGTTGCATTGGACTGTAGAAATAATCTCCAGGTAAACCGACAGTGGGAGCGTCTTTAATAACATTGGCTGGATCGGAGCACCATATGATGTTCTCGGGAGCAGACTTAGGGTTAACACTAGTAACAATAAGATCTGCCATCTTAAGCGGAAACTTGTCAGCATCACTAAGACTCGTGTCTAACATGAACTGTAGCATGAAGTTCGACCGTCCCATGGACGCTTCACGCTGTATCAAATCCTCATTATCAAACCGATCATCTGTTACGTCCCAGGGTTCTGATCCGGTGTCAATATCGGCTTGAAGGGTAGGGGCGAGGAGTCCCTCATACTTACTGGCATCACGGGGATAACGTGCTGGCCACACGAAAGGGCGATAATTCCTTTCTGCAAGTTTTCTATAGACGGTGAAGTTGTTCTGAGGAGTACCCAGGAACATAATTCTGCTATCATCTTTCGGTGTTAGGATAGATTCTGATTCAGTACAGAGTTGTAAAAGTTTCTCCCTCATCAATTCTGTCATCGAGTTACCAGGAACTTCGATGTCATCGAGAATCATAAGGTCTGCGCGGCTTCCAGTCAATTGGCCAGTAATCCCGACGGATTTGACTGATGGCGCTTGGTGGGGAGAGCAGTTTACGTCGAAAGAGATCCGACTCCATCTGGCGTCGTCGCTCTTCGGTTTCAAATGGTTCAACCATGGTGTCTCAATAATCAGCTTTTGTAGGAAGATAGACATGTTATCTGCACGCTCTTTCGATGCGGAGATAATCATAATTTTCTTTTCTGGATTATTAAATAGTGTCCACAACACAAATGCGCCTGTAATCCAGCTTTTGCCGACTCCTCGGAATGCCTGGATCTGTAAACGCTTTGGACCGTGTTGTAAATAGTCAGCAATAGAATACTGTGCTCTTGTAGGATTAGGGAGGTCCAGCTGTCCCCACAGGGCTTGTAGGAACAGCTTAAAATCATCCTGCAAGGCTTGGATAACGTCTTGCATAAGTTAATACCCGCCTAAACCTGGTGTTTTTTCTTGTACTTCTTTAATTAATCGGCCAAGTTGATTTTGAAAAGCAGCACCTTCAGGAATAACACGGTCTAATAATGGGTCTTTAATTGTAGTTAAATATTTGTCAGTGTCATCTAAAGAAGCAGCAAATTCTTCTGTTTTTTTTAGTAAATTATTTAAAGAAATATCGTCAGGAAGTTTGTCAAAAAAACCACGCCATTGTTTAAAAGCAGGAAATTCATGAATACCTTGAGTACCTGTATGTTGAGGACCAGACAAAGCTCGCATGTTTCGTCTACCTCCACCGGGTACAATACCTAAACGGCGCATGTGTTCCCACATTAAAATAGCTGCTTGTGGATTATTTTTTAAAACTGTTTTACGTAAAAATAATCTACCACCTTCTGTGTTTTCAATAGTTTGGTGATGTAATTCATTACGTAAATTACCTTCAACGTCAACTCCACCTTCTGATCTCATTAATCTAGATTGTGCAGGAGAATGATAAATTTGTGGGTTGTCAGGTACAATTTCTTCTATAGGCCCTGATGTTAAATCATTAACTTTGCGTTGAGCTTTAGCTAATTTACTTCTATAATAAGCAACTTTATCTGGTCTATTTTTGCGAGCATCTGCTAATTTTTGAATTAATTGATCACGTCTTGCTTCAGCTTTATCAATTGCTGGTTGTCGATCTATCATTGATTCTTGTAATTCCTGCATCGATTCAGAAGTAAAATACCGATACTTAGGATCAACAGAATCAATAATTTGTTGATTTCTTTGAGAAGAACCAAGAGTATTTAATTCTTGGTCAGTGTACCGCATAACACTAACAGGACCTACATCTGGATCCATTTTTGGTACACGTGATAAACCTACATCAGCAGTAACTCCCACAAAAGCAGGTTGCATAGGTGGGTTCATGGGTGGTATTCTATCTGCAAAATCACGTGCTGTTTGTAACGTAGCTTGACCAACACCAAGACTTTGGATGTCTTTAACTCCAGCTCTAAGTGCGCCGGGTGCCGCTTTTGCAAGGCCTTTTGCTAAAGGTGCTGCTCCAGTAGCCAATTCACCAAATTCTAAAACTTGTTTAGCTACTTTACCTTGCCCACCAGGAGTAAGTTCAGCCCCTTTAGTTGTCATATAATCAAGAGAACGTAAACCACCAAACATATCGATTGCCATGCGAGCAATCGGATGGTCGCTGTTTTCTGCAAAAACATCAGTAGCAAAACCACTTAAACCCATGAGGGTCTTGCCAACAATACCGGTTTGACCTGCAAACTGCTGAGCACGTTCTTGTTTTTTTTGTTGTTCGTACCATTGTTGGTCTTGCCAAGTAGGCTTAAGACCGCTCATTTGTTCGGGCATTAGCTAATGTGATCTAAAATACGTTGTTGTCTTTCTGGATGAAGACCAAAGCGTGCTAGCATCCAGTCTTCCCAGTGTTCGCTTCCTTTGCTCTGATTACAACTGCGACAGGCTGGGACGCAGTTACTTGAGATAGTTTCGCCGCCGTTAGAACGAGGCTTAACGTGATCAATAGTAAGTTCATGTAAGTCATAAGATTCTCCACAATAAACACATGTTTTGCCGAAAGATTCCTTAATGGCACGCCTCCAAAGGCGTGTAGCTTCGGAAGACGTCATGGTTATTAGGTTTGCAATGTAGTAATCAGGATTAGGAAGTAAAGGAGTCATGCAGAGCGTTTGGGTTTTTTACGAGCAGCGTTGGACTTGGCGTTTTGAGGTCTACCCTCTGTTTTACTGCCAGCATAGTGTCCTGCCTCTCGTGGGTCACCCACTTTCATTTTAAGTTTAGTCCTTAATCTGTTAGCTCCGTTTCGGATTGACCGTCCTTTTTCAGTTCGATTGTATGCGGTTTGTTGCGATTTATGGTTCCCATTGGAATATTTGGGACCATCAAAGCGTTTTTTAGCCATAAATCCCTAGTGAACACGCCCATACAGGCGCTTTTGTACCATTTCTGGGTCAACATCAGGCATAACCTTAGCAAGTTTTGCCAATGGGTTACTATCTGATGCAACACCGCTGATGTCATTGGCTTTGAGCCAGTCACATGCAGCCTTCAGGTCTTGAGTGGTGGCTTCTCCCGACTTAATACGAGCCAAAAACTCTTTAGTAACTAGGTTATGTAGCTCGTTAAATTGTGTTTCTGTGGCTTTTTTATGCGCCATTGCGTAAAACTATTTGATCTAATTTGTTTTCAATGCGTACCATGTGGTCTTCCATGCGCTTAGTCATGATAGATAGGTCAGCTTTAGACACATAATCCTGAGCAACGCCAAGTTCTATTGCATCTATACGCCGATCAAGACCACTGATGCGGTCATGTACGTTATTTATTCTTTGGTGGAGTCTGTTATTGAGCGCTGCTCCCCCGGCTATCCCGGCTATCGCTACGCTGATTAGTGCTTCCAGCATTATTAATAGATACGATTGGAACTATGTCATTACACAAGTGTTCGACACGTGAGCCAGGTCTAAATGTAAAACCTTTTCGCATAAGGTCTGCACATTTCTCTGCTCGTATCAGCTCGTAGTTGAGCCGCATCTTTTGTTCGTGTCGTTTTGCTATTGCCTTGCACTGCTCGATCATTCCACTATCAAGTGGCACCATAAAATTAACCTGTGCACCCCAGTTTGAGTTACGAACGTAACTATCGGGATTTACAGGTCGTGTTTCATTTCCCATCATAAATGGGCTTAGTGTCATTGTCGGACCATTACAGGAATTGGACCCTGCAAAGTATTGACGTGACGGAGCTCCGTTGTTCTGGAATTGCACCGCTTGATTTGTGACGTTACCAGTAGCAGCGGCAACAGGATTAGAGGTATTCTGTACGCGAGGTTCATCAGCATAAGCCGGTCCTACTGCGAGAAGATAGACAAGGACGTGGTAGTAGAAGTGATGTCGATGTCTTCGGTAATTGTGATGTCTTCGATTACCCCTGCTGTGCGAGAGGTGATCTCCAGCTGCCACGGATCTCCTGCGGTAGTAACCGAGTAGGTAGTTGCAGAGTCGGAGATATCCCCGCTTGGGGTTACATTTGTGCCAGACCATGAAGAATAGGTACCACCCATAACCTCTGTTTCAATAACTCGGTCAATGGTGGTTGTAGTAGTTGTAGTGGCCTGCATACTGCCTTGGGTAAAATTAGGCGTAACAGTCTGGCCAAGAGCTACTGCTGGCGTAAAAACTAGGAGTGCTAGTAAATGTTTCATTCTTTCTTTTCACGGGTGATAGAAAACGTTGCCAATGTGCCACTAAGAATAGAAGCAACATAGGTAGGGTCCATCTTTTCCATCCATCCTGCATACGATGCAGTTAAGAGTCCGGCGGACCAGACGAGGACGAGGAATTTGATGAATCCTTCTTTTTTGTTATCTTTGTCCATGCAGTTTTGATTATTGGTTTAAACAGAGAAACAAGACGTTTAAAAACTGCAGTAGCTGTAAGGGTGGCCGCAACAGACACAGTTGCTGTGCTTACGGCAGTGACCAGGATTTCTTGACTTGGTACCGGCACATCTTTATCGATGATTGGTACCGTCACATAGTCCATCTCTGGTGCTTTAGGTGTATTGGTTGTAGGTGTATTTGGTTGTTGTCCTTCTAAGGGTTTCCCTTTGACTCCAGGAGGCGCTCTAAGGCTGCTAGGAGGCACCACAATGGGCTTGTAACTAGGTACATGAGCATCTGGTACCTCCAGTATCGGAACCGGCAATGCAAGCGGTTCTGGAAGGGCCATGTAGGGAAGCTTAGGTGGCTCCCCTAAATCCATTAAAGTTTAGAAGCAGGGAACAAACCGTTGCGGATAAATTCCACGGCTTTGTCATCAACTTCATTGTCCGTGGACTCCACCAGTTTGGTGAGCATGTCAACGATAAGAAGTTTAACTTTGTCAGAGTTCAGAAAGCTGAACAGGATTGGACGGATAAGGGTGATCATAATTTAGGCCAAGGTGTAAGGTGTGCAGCTGGATTATCGATGTATGTTTCACCATCAGTATCCAGCACTTTGTCGGGAGCTTTCATTAAAGCTTCCAGTTCAGCAGTAGTAGATACTGCCGTAATTTCAGTTTCACGTGTATTGCATACAGTACGGACTGCAGCACGATAGGTAGCTACATCATTAGGAATAGCTACATCTGTTTCAGACTTGCGAACAACGTACCAATCAGTGTTACTTAACATCTGACCAGCAATTGTTTTTTGTTGTTGAACAATACCGGGACGAATACCCGTATATTTATTACCGTCTTTATCAGTACCATCATCCAACGGACGTGGATTTTCGTACGAATAATAAAATTTAGAGTCAAACCTCGGCGGATCTGGTACCCAAGTAATACCGATTGCAGTTTTTTCTTCAGCACTTAATGCAGTAGCCCACAGTTGTGAGTAACTTGCAGTAGCTGTATTAAAAGGACGACCAACACGCAGCCGCCGTCCATCAAGCATATAAGGCATAATTTTTAATTAATTAACGTGCGGTTGCAGGTGGTTGGTTTTCGCCACCGAATGGATTTTCAGCCCAAGCACAATAAATATGGTTTGTTAATTGATTGACTTGATTGGCTCCACGAATCTTAAATCCATTGCTCAATATGTCTATTTCTTGAGCAGGGCTGCTAGCAGTAGTTTCATCTTGCGTTAGATTTGGCTTCAAAACAGTGTCACTAGGGTTGTTAGTGTCTCTAGTTGTATCCCAAATAAACCAATCATAACCAAGGCCAATTGTCTTTAATATGATCATAGCTGGGCGGAAACCTAGATAAACAAACACACCATCAGCATTATCATTTCCATCATAACTGCCAAATTTTGAAAACCCTTCCACAGGTTCCCACGCATACATAACACCTGAACCGCTAATCAACGCTCCGTCAATGTTTACGTTGCCACCACTAAACGTACAAGCGCTGTATCCAACGCCTTGCGAGTCGCTGTGAAGCTCTAAAAGCCCTGGTTGATAAGAGGCGTGTTGAACTTTAACTTGAGAGGAGCCGGCATCAGAAACATACATAACAAATTGCGGGTTTGTTAATCCAGTGTCAATAGTTTGGGGGTCATTATCTGCACCTGTAAATTCAATTATATTAAAACCATTTTCTGAAACATCTGATGAATTATATTTCCAGCACCAAGCAACAGAGCTACCAGAAGGCGCTGAATATGCGTTCTCGTACCCACCGCTGGGGTTTTGAATTGTTTGGTTGGTTGTACCCCTAACACTATCAACAAGCTGGTGCTGATTGCTGTTGGCCCGATCCTTGATCCACCAGAGACCGTTTGTGAACCCTGTGTTTACGTCATCATTCCAGTTAGTGCCGCTGGTGTTTGTACCTTGAGCAATAGCAAGAATGTTCGCACCAGTGCCTGTTAAAGCACGGAAATGATCGCTGCCATTCTTAATCGTTGGCTCAGGCAGGTTGTTGGTCTGCATCCCATGAGTTGTGTTACTCACGCCAGTGGGTGCGGCTACAAACGGCATTTGACCAAAATTAACTTGAACGCTTGGTCCAGTAGAACCTCCTGCACGATGTGCTCCAAAGTAATAACGACCACCAGCAGCTACGTTTTCTGAGGTGCCAACTTGCGTTCCATTTATGTAGAAATTAACTTGACGAGTAGCTAAGTCACCTCGCCACTCAACACCAAGAACGTCGCCAGTGCTGTAAGCAGTTAATCCAGTTTGAGAAGCTGTTGTGCTTTCATTGTAAATTCTGTTTGAGCCGCCATATTCAGAATAAACAATGCCAAAAGCGTAATCATTATCGTTAGCAGCACCTTTTTCAAATTCGTCCTCAGCATCCCAAACACCAGCAGCAAAACGATCGCCAGCTGTTCTAACAAACTCGCAATAAAGATGCTCGTCTGGTAACTCTTGCGTAGCCCAAGCTATACCGTTGTTAAAGCTATCGCCGTCTAAATTAGCTTGGTTAAAAGTAGGCTCATCGTTATTTACAAGAGGATTATATGTTGCATAATTACTCGTCGGGGTATCAAGGTAATCAACGTCGTTGTCGGTGTTGCTGCT
>Ga0098046_1000952_pt1 | contig 10121 bp, 1 predicted proteins | sample 11BtaG_FD_77067 | JGI IMG/M metagenome (GOLD analysis project Ga0098046, IMG submission 77067) | Marine viral communities from the Subarctic Pacific Ocean - 11B_ETSP_OMZ_AT15265_CsCl metaG | ecosystem: Environmental > Aquatic > Marine > Oceanic | place: Pacific Ocean | collected 2015-01-16
AAAGTTCAATTGAACTAAATGTTTTTCATAAGATTGTTTGCTCTGTTTTGTAAAAACAAAATCCTTTGGTCAATCTTATCTTTTAACTCTCGCTTCCTGTCTTCACTGAGAGATACGCTAGAGTTAATTAATTTGATTTGCTTTCTTAATTTTCTTATTGCGTTATCAATCTTTCTGACTGGCTCCATTACGCGAATAATTTCTGGATACTTTTCTCTAAGAGCAACAATTCTTCCGCTGTCTCTGCTTTCTACGGCGTCCCTGAACGAACGCCTAACGGCAAAGACATCATCCCTTTTCTCATAGTAAGATCCAGAACGATCCTTGTCAGTTACAGATGTCAGGAACTTATTTAGCATTGGAATGTTTCTGGTCATGTCATTCTGCCAAAGCTCCATAGGGTCTTTAGCAGCAGTGTACGCCGTGTCCACCGCCTGATTGGCAAGGCGACCAACGCCACCAGTCATAAACTGCAATATGTGTTCTATGATGTCTGGTTGGATATCGATTCTTATGCCCGTACCGGGCAGTGTCCCCGGTATGAAGTCATCCCCGCCGCCTATTGTATCGTTGATAAACTTAGATACGGCAATGGCACTTGGGCTTGTCGTTCCCCAATATAGACCACTGCGAGATTTATCTTGTTCGAATGGAGAAAGCTCCTTGTATATCGGCGCAGACATAAAGTTCTTATTTGTTACAACTTCAACTGGAAGATCAAGAACTGTAGGGGCCACAAAAGTTAAAGGATTATTCCCGCCAAACGGGTTTATTGTCTCTTCTATGTTACCAAGCAATTGAGCCGCTGCCTGTTGAGGGGTGTATGTGCCTTCTGACCCGAAGGCACCTCGCGTAAGATTGGATGTGATGCGACCAAGATTGAAGAAAAGATTAAGCCCATATGCCATAGGCACTTTGACAAACTTCCCATCTCCGTTCAGATCTGGGAACACAATGTTGTGGCCCAATGTGTAATCATTGATATCATCATAATCGTTTATGCCGTCTTCATCTTCATCATCAGACATCGCAGAGTTTATTTGATCCATTAAGAAGCCAAACACAACGATACCGCCAGCAAGCTTACGAGCCTTCTTGCTGTTCGCAAGAGAGCTAAACATAGCCATAGAACCTTGCAGTGAGGCGTTAAAGAATAGGTACAAAGCGTTTAGACCGTTCTTCATTTCTCCGCCCTTGGAGAAGTTTGTGGTCAAGTTACGAGCCGCAAACGCTGCTCTCTTCAACGCTTCTTTCTTTGGCACATTCTGCGCCTCAAGGTTGGTGACCATAGCGTCAAAGAATGCCAAGCGCGTTGAGTTTTCAACCGCACTGTTGACCGCCTCAACGTATCCAAGAAGGCTAGACCCTTTGCCGATGAAGCCTTGCTTTACCTTTTGAGCAACGCCCTGATCGTCAGCACCAACAATTTGCCCAATAGTTTTCTCAATATCTTTTGAGGAATCTACTAGGTTAGCCATTTGATTCAAAACATTTTGACCGCCGTTTTCATAGAACTCTTGGTATCTGTTTCTCCAATATGGATCACCACCCTCTTTGCCGTTAACGGTTTTGATGATTGCCTTGTATGCCTTTGGAACACCTTTGATTATCTGCTTCGACGTACCCTTCATTTCATACTGCTGAGAGTTGAAGATTGCAGTCTCAATGTCGCGGGGCCAGTTGGATAGCAAGAACGCAGGGTTATAGCTTGTGAGAAGGTTAGCGTACAGACGGGTGATCTGATGCAGGAAGCGAATGTATTTGTTAGGCATCTCTGGAGAGAGAGATCCCTTCATCGCCTTTGCTATCTTAGGCTCAAGACCTATCAGGTATTCCTTGCCATCCTTACGAACAGCAAGTATCGGCCCATCTTTCGCTAAGGCTCCCTCAACTTCTTGGTTGAAGTCGCGGTCTGGCACATACCTAATAGTGCCGTTGACCATAGCTCTCTTCATCGGGTGATCTTCTAAGATTGCACCGAACTCTGATGTATCTATATCGTCTTGCTGAAACAGCTTAAGCAAAGACTGGCCGACCTTGTTGCGCTCTGCCTTGTCAATTGCCTGATGATGTTGAACCGCCACGTTAGCTATGATGTCACCAGCATATGAACTACGCCCAAGTGCCGACTTGTTAGGCTTGGCAGACGAACCGTACTTCATAGTCGAAGAAGAGAATGTCGTGTCACCTATGTCAAGATCAGATTCAGGATCGGCAAACCCACGAAGAGGTACATAGTTTGCATATTGGGTGAAGCTTTCCTTGGTTGCGTCATCTACATCCTCACTAGTGAGGTAGTCAGGTATCAAGCCGCCGTCGATGTAAACCTCATTGGTCTGCCTAATCATTCCTTGAACTTGAGTAGCAACATTTCTAAGAGCATCTCTCTTAACTGGCTGCATTGAGTTGACGAATGATATGATTTGATCTGCCTCTGCGTCAGTCATACCAGATCCGTTCTCAATTTTCCCCTTAGATAGCTCTGATATTCTGGCGTTACGTTCTTTAGAGTGAAGCGCATACAGATATGCGTTTGCTAAGGCATGAGACTTGTTGCCGTGCTTGTCCCGTATCTGTTTGTAGTAACCAGATATCCTGTCAAGGGCATCGCTCTCTGCTTGCGTTACGCCAATACTTGCGATCTGCTCAACAGTCGGCCTGAGAGAAGTGCTATCGAACTTTTCTTTCTTAGGGCCACCAACACCATGCATTAGTGTCTCTTGGAAGTAAGCGTCCATGTCTTGCGCGATAACATTCGGCCCGTATTTGTCACGCAACTTGTCGTACATCTTACCAACAGGAAGCATGCTGTCCTGTAGCTTTGTCATGAATGCAGCGCTTTTTTCTTGGGCACCCTTATCACTTATGAACGGAAGCTTCCCAAGATACTTGGCGATCTTATCTTGAACCGCTGTGTATCTTATCATTTCGGCACGTTCAGATAGATCGTTAGGTCCAACAAACCTTGGGTCACTTGAGAAGGTTTGTGAGTACTGCGGAATGCGGCTGTACTTCATAGCCATCATCGCCCGCTTTTTGCCGCGATGTGGTATTGAAGCCCGCTTCTTCTTTTCAAGGGTTGGGAAGAATGTCTTTACATAATACACAGGCATTCCCAAACGCTCTGTATCGCGCTCAAGTACAAGCTGAAGCGGTGGTGCGCTATGGGTTATGTTATCCCGCCACTCAAGTACAATGCCTTCCTTAGTTGGGTAACCAATTACTGACTCACCGTCTTCAAAGTTTTGATTTTGCCAACGGCGCATGAGATCAAATATTGCATTCTCAACCCGCTTGTATTTAGAGTTTTCTACAAGCTCTTTGTCGTGCATGCGGCGATGGATATGGTAAAGCCCCTGACCAACCTCAGTGCCGTTATCAAATTCTTTGTGAGATCCTTCAGGAAGAATTACTGGGATCCTGTTCTTGCCTTCTTTAATGAACCCGTATGCATACGCAAGTATGCCCTCTCCCTCAACGGGTGCGCGTACTGGGCTGTATGGTTTGCTTGGTATGCGCGAGAATTGTACAGGCGGTCTTCCGCTTCCATCCTTTATGTTAGAAAGGATCTCCTCGACATAAGATCTTTCCTCTGGGGTAAGGTCTTCTGCTAAAGACCTCTCCTCAATTACTAACTCTCTTGGCCCGAAGAAGTTTCCTTCTTCGACTCTGTCAACTTTGACAGTGCTTGCGTTAGCTTGATCATCTGCTTGGAGTTCATCGAAGACAGAGCGGACTCTGTATCGCTCTGAATCGGGGAGTGTATCTTTGATTTCGTCATCTGAAACGCCTCTCTTTTTTAGTACATATATAGCACCATCAGCATAATCGTTATCTTCACCACGACCTTTTCTAACACCGCCAGCCGCAAAGATGCGCTTCTCCGCATACCACATGAGTGCTTGGAAGTCAGCGTTTGTAATATTAAGGCCAGTGGCACTCTTTAATATTTTCTTTGCGCGATCGGTAACATCACGCATTACAATTCGATCAGTCTTGTTGCGCGGATCTTCTTGTAGCTCAACCTTAAGGTTACTGACGTATGTGCCTACATTTTTAAGAAATGGGGTTCTAACAGGCCTTGATTTCTGTGCGATTTCTCTCGTTGAAGCATCCGCTTTGCTGTATCCCTGCGCCTCAAGCTCTTCTATTTTGTCGTTATAGGCTTTCTTAAAGAAATCTTTTTCGTATATCTCATTCATAAGTGGAATGAGGTCAATCATGTCTGACCTCTTCAACTTAGTTGTATCAAGTCTTGAGAGTGCAGCGTCAAGAACCTGTCTGTCTATCTCTTGAAGAGAGTCAATGTTCTCCACTTGCGCCCATAGTTTATCTATATTTTCTTCTATAGTCTCTGGCGTAACAACCTTGATCGGGTTTCCAGTGATGCGGTTTACAAACCGCATCCACCATCTATCCATTGTAATTGGATCGAAGTTTCCTCTGAGGTTTCTATAAAAACCATTGCCGATTTTTGGACCTAGAAGATAAGCTACAGATACGGTTTCTTTTGCAGCTTCAGCGCCTGAAGCTCTAAGTTTTTTCGGCAAATCTTTTTTATTAATGCCGAGTATGTCTGCAATTATAGCGTCGATTTCGTTCCGCTTTACTTCAGTCATTAACAGATCGTTGATAGCTTCTGGGGTGTACCCTTGATCTGTCAGAATATTCCAAAACTCAAATGCCGCAAGCATAGAGCCACCCTGTTTACCCCTCCCCTTTACTGGGAACTTTCCATCAGCGGATGCTTTAAGGGCTTCATACTGCTTGGCTGCGAAGTCGTAGTTGTCCGTAACTGCCAAACCATTCGAAGTGACTGCCGTTGCGAAGTCTAGTGCCACCTCTGCCCCGCGATCATATGACGGGTTCATCTGTCCATTCGGAAGTATTGGAGTCACTTCTGGATATATTTTAGACATAACTCTTTTTGCGAGTTTAAGTGTCGCATCATACCAGCCGATAGCATCACTGCTAGATAGCAACGCTGCTTCAGCTTCTGCCGCAAAGATCTGAGCTACCTGATCTTTATCAGCATCAGAATTCAAAATGTCATATGATCTGGTATTGCGTAAGCCTAACAATCTGTTGGCAAAGCTTACAAGTGTTTCGGCACCTTGCTTCGCAGTGAACAAAGGCTTGCCAGTTTCTGGGTCAAGGTAGTCCAGAATGCTAGCATCACGTTGCTCTTGCGTGAGAGGTACTGTTAGCTTTGAGAACTTTGCTTTGGATCGTCCAATAAGCTGTTCTTTCTCGCGGGCGTTACGGTTATTCCTTGCTTCCGTAAAGCGGCGACCAATTTCTTTAGATCGGATGCGATATCCGATTGCGCTGTCACCTGAGTAAGCTCCACTTTGTTGGAGTTCTCTGATTCCTTCATTTGTTCTTATCTCCTCAAAATTATTCAAATCAAAGATAGCAAGCTGATCAGCACCCGCCGCGATATAAAGAGCCTCATCTTTTGACGGAGTGATGATAGCACTATCCAGATAGTACTGGTTTTTGTTGTCGCTATACCAACCGCCCAAGTATACAGGACGGTTTAATATTCTCGCTATATCCTTATTATCCTTTAAATAGTCTAAAAGCAACTCCTCTGGTAGATTTTCTCCAGAAATAATTTCAGCCTCTTTAACTGGTGCAACTGCATAGCCACCAGAAACAGGCTCATAAGTATCTGACGAAATCGTAAATCCGTCTGGGTTATTTTTTATAAAGTCTACAAGCCCAGTGACCGACGAAGATCTAGCCAGACGAGAGAACTTTGGTTGCCGCTCAAGCGGCAATCCTGTAACATCTATATCAGAAGGAGTAACACCAATGGCAGAAGAAGCATTCGCTCTAGTAGAAGATGGAACCTCTCGCGCAATTGTATTCATGGCAGATGGGTCTAAAGCAGTACGCACATTAGAAGGTGCCGTTAAACCTGTTGGCGGTCTAACGCCAGAGGATATCCCAACGCCAGATGAACTACGCGCTTTCCGCGCAGCATCTAACATGGAGCTTTCGGCTCTTCTCCAAGAAGCTTCAGCTTCCTGACGGTCAATACCCATGCGGTCTAATGCCGACTGGAATGCCTGATCGTAGTAGCGGTAGCTTTTGCCAAGAGCATCAAAGTAATCGTCTTGCAAGTCAGACAATTCTTGTTGAGTTTTATTGCGCCACTCTTCGAATATAAGATGGCCCCGTGCCTTCTTCTCCACCTCAAGCTCTTTTAGTGGCAGATACCATTCAACCAACTGCCCGTTGGGCATACGAAGATCAAACGCAATTATGCGCCATCCCCATTCTTTTGGTTCAAACAACTTGTTTGTATCAATCTTAACAAGACTTATGCCCTCTCTAAGAAGCTCATCAAAGATTGCTGGCACATCTCTGAAATCATCGACAACAGTTTTGAACCTGTATGTGTCTCTAATATGAGAGACATTGTGCCAAGGCTTGGTTGCAAGTATTGATGGGCGTTGGGCTTTCTGAGTTACCTTAGATAAATCCTTTGAGTTGTCACCAGATTTAGTTCCAAACTTGGAATCGATCCTGTTCATTATGCGCTTTACAATAGGACGATTCTGGTTGGTCATCCTTTGTATTTCTGCCCTAGCCTGATCACTTGGAAGGTTAGGGTCTATAGGCATTCTAATATTTTCAATCGGGGCTACATCTTCTTCAACCGCCGCAATGCGTGAAGGCTTTGCCGCCACTTGAGCTTCAGAAATATTTCTCTGCCTAGACCCAATATCGCCGCTAGAGATGCCACCAAAGATAGCGTCAACACTGTTGAAGCCATTATCTACATGGGCACCAACTATCATTCTGAAGAAGTCAGCAATCCTTTTTAGGAGTGATCTTGCCTGACCAACTTTCTTTAGCTTGCCACGGGCAAAGTCGCGGAACATTTCAGCGATTGCCTCTTCCTCAATTGGTGATAGATCCTCTCCCTTTTGTTTTTTTGAAGAGAGGTCACTGTTTATTTTTGCCGCCCTATCATAGTAGGTATAAGATCTTTTTTCTGGCTTGCCGTTAACAAGCTTTACATACTTTGTTTTCTTAGCGGCTTTAGCTAGTAGCTGAAGTTCTTTCTTTGTGAAAAGACCAAGGTTCGTAATGGCATGAATTATCTCATGATTCAGAACGTCACCAATGCGCCTAAAGTAAGTAGCATCATCTAGGTTCGGATCATAAATCCCCATAGACAGAGCGATTATCTGGTTGCCATCTGGCGTGATGGGCATTGTGACGCCCTCTGTTTGGGGCGCTACTTGAGCCGCCCCTTCAAGCTTCACTTCTTTCAGACCCATCTTATTGAGTTTTGCCCTTAAGCTTTTAAGAACAGCTTTTTGACGCTCAAGATATTTATCAGTCTTTACATCTGTGCCTTCATTGGAAAGCTTCTTCGCTGCTTCAGCAGTTTCTACGGCTTCTCTTTGTTTCCTTAGAATCTCTAATTGCTCTGCCTCTCTCTTCTGATCAATGAAGTCTTGAAGCCTGATCTGGCTGGCAGGGATCTGGGTGCCCTCGACTGAACGCTCTGAGGGGAAGTCCACGTTCGCGGTCTTAAGTTTCTCTTGATTTCTTATCAGGCGCTCATTCAACTTGTTCAATAGAACTTTTTTCTTCTCAAGAACAGATTCAATTTTCTTGGGGCTTTGTTTCTTTCCGTAGAGATCTAATCCAGTTGCCTTGGCAGAAGCTAGGTGGGCCTCAAGCTCTGGTATATTTCTAGAATTTAAGTTGTCTCTTTTGCTCTCAGAAACCTTTGGCCCATAATCATCCGAAACCTCTAGAAGTTTTTTGATTTTTCGTTGAGTGGCTTCAGTATCTGACCGAAGGTAGTCAATCTGGTCTTGCGCTTGCTTGCCCGCGGGAGCAAGCGTGGCTTTGAATCGCTTGCCTCTTTTGGAAATTTTACCCTCTTGAGTTAGGGTATCCGCGATTTTATTTACAACATCGGTTGGTACTTTTTCTCTTCCAGTCTCTGCTTTTATAGCGGCTCTTGCCGCTGGGAACTTTAGCTCACCGTCTCTAGTGATTTGGTTTAAAACTGCATTGTATTCATTAAGAGAAAACCCACGTTGCTGATTCTTATATATAGTCAAAGGATCATTGGGGTCTTCTGTTACCCCTAGAAGAAGAGGCTCCTGTGGATCCCTATCGTCTCTAGGGTCAATAGCTTCTGGCTCTGGTGCCGCTAATAACTTAACCGCCTCACCATCTTCACCCACGGGTGCAACCGCAAGTTCAGGATCTGCTTCATTTAAGTCTGCAACTAACTCTCTTCCAGCCTTATCATCTCTGCCAGCAAGCACTGCCGCGCCACCAGCGAATGGGCCACCCACGGTTGCCCCACCAGCAAACGATTCAGCGTACTCCATAAGGGCGTCTTCAGAATCAAGAGGCAAACCAGCTTGAAATCTATTAACTACAGATTGACTTACCTCTTGTGCGCCTTCTACTCCAGCGCCCTTACCGCCCTCTACAATGGCTCGCTTAACAGCGCCAGCATCAACAGGCTTTAAAAGCTTCCCGACAATAAAGTAATCAACAATAAACTCAGAAACCATATTAGCCGCTGTGGCACCAAGGGCTTTGCCAAGACTAATATCTGCTCCAGCTTCCTTTTGCTTGTCTATTGCTTCAGCAAACAACTGAGGAGCGGCCATAGCTGTCGTATAGCCAACGCCACCAGCGCGGCCAATGAAAGCGCCCAATGGGCCGAACATAGCGCCGACTCCTGTGGCACCTGTCTGGATTGCCAAATCCCTAGCTTCACTGCCGATTTGCTCACCAGCAAAACTTGCAGCAGTGCCAGCGTCCTCAATGTCTCTGAAACCTACAGACGGGTCTTCTTGTTCTAGTCTTTGGAGTTCTGCTTCTGCTTCCGCTCTGCGCTCTGCGCCACGCTCTGCATCAAGCCCTATAAGTTTGCCAAAGGTACTGTCGGCAAGCTCTTCTTCCGCAACGCCAAAGGCTCTTTTCTTCTGAGACGGCTCTCTAACAAAGCCACGCCCGAAGGCGGTGCGGTCTTTCTCTTCTATGGGTGCTTCTTCTTCCCCTTGAGGTGCCGCGCCAAAGATACTTTCATATTTCTGCTGATACGGAGCCTCTTGCTGGGATACAAACTGATCTATTCTTCCCTGCTCTGAATCCGTTGGAGCATCGCCAGCTATGCGAACGCTATACGGACGCCCAGATAAAGGCCCGTTTACAGTTATAACACCCATGTATTACCTCGTTAGTTAACCGACTGACTCGCCAAGTGCGTAGGGAAGTTCTGGAATTTCAGATAAGGATGGAGTTTTATTGGTAGTTTTCGGGCCGTCTCTTACGTCCTCAGTTTGCAAAACTCCACCTGTAAATTGAAGGCGTCTTTTGACTTCATCAATATCCATTTCATTCTTAACTAAAGCTTGCTTTAGAAGATTTGAGTTCCCTACTGGCTCTCCCGTTGCGGGATCAATAGCATCTGCCGCCGCTATATCTTTTCTTAGTTTTGTATTTTCGTCAGTCAGATTATTATATATAGAAGTCAAGTTTGTGGATGACGCACCAAGTGACCCAGTGCCTTTGGCGCGAGCCGCCTCAAGCTTCTGACGCATGGTAAGTAGATCTAGCTTCGCGTCATTGTAAGCAGAGCGAGATTGAGTCAACGACTCAAGACCAGTAGCCGCGCCCTCTCCGATTGCACCTAGTAGATTCGAAGACTTGGATGTCATCATAGCCATCCCAGCCCGTGCCAAAGCTAGCCACTTGTCACTATCAAACTGCTCTTCTCTCTTCTTAAGAAGTTCAAGTATTTCAGACTCAACTCCAGTCGGCGCAGCGCCGCCTCTAGGTTTGGTTGGGGCACCCGTAGGCCTGTCAGGATTCAATACAGCTTTCCCAGCGCCATCTTTGCTGTCTGCCGTTAACCCGCTTAGGTTGCCAAACGAAAGTGCGTTGCTTGCTGCATCACCCCCAGTGCCCACCGTGAAACCATCTGGAATATTAGTCGTTTCGCTATAGCTAGTCTGATCAGCTATATCTTTAGCGGCTTCTGCTGAAGTTGGCGCAACCCCACCAAGCGAACCTTCTTCTGCTTCACGAATAGATCTAGCCATCTGTAGATCACCATACGCTTCTTTTGC
>Ga0098046_1000969_pt1 | contig 10063 bp, 13 predicted proteins | sample 11BtaG_FD_77067 | JGI IMG/M metagenome (GOLD analysis project Ga0098046, IMG submission 77067) | Marine viral communities from the Subarctic Pacific Ocean - 11B_ETSP_OMZ_AT15265_CsCl metaG | ecosystem: Environmental > Aquatic > Marine > Oceanic | place: Pacific Ocean | collected 2015-01-16
AGTGCCGTTTGATAAAGTTCTGCCCATGGCGCTTGGTCCACTTAATGTGTTTAACATACCAACCATGTTTTTAATCCAAGGTGGTGATTTACGTGTTACTTCTTTTACTGCTACCTGGGCCAAAGCCGATGCTCCTTTGAGAGCTGATCCAGGCATTGCTGCAGCAGCAGCTGTAGCACCAGTTTGTTTTAAAAACTTTCTTCGTGATGGATCAAACTTTGTGTTGTCAATTATTTTTTGTAGTCCTTTCTTTATCAATCCACCTTTTGCATAGCCATAATATTTTAATATTAAGTCATCCAACATGTCTTCGTAATTTTGTATAAAGTTTTCTTCAGGTTGTTGCAGTTTTGCACGGTTACGGTTTTGTTTTTGCATAGAAAGAAATACATTGCCTTTGTCAAAAGATTTCATTGGGTCGTCAGCAGCAGCTATTATGTGGCTAAGCTCTAATAATTCATCATCAGTAATTAGACCAAGTTCTTGTGCCTTGCCTGTTTGTCTTCTATTAAATCTTGAACGTGTTGCTAAAAGATCAGCAAAGAAAGGTGCGTCTATTTCAGAAAATTTTTTTATTACTTGATCTTGTGGTATCTTACGCACTTTTGCCTGAGCAAGCATTCTGCCTAAATGTCTAGAAAGAGCTGCACCTGCATTTATGTCTTTTGTCGGCACACCTTCCAATGATTTGTTAATTTTTGAAAACGTATCTCTGACTATTTGACTATTTTTTGCATTTAATTTTTCTAAAACATTATTATATTTTTCTATGTATATAGGCCTGCCAAACTCATCAGTGTATTTTGTTTTAACACCATATCCAGTGCCAGTGCCTAATCTTCCTTGTCGATATGGTCCTAAATAATATCCAGGGTCGATGCCCATTGCTCTTGATTGTTCGTCAGTTAAATAACGAAGTTCGTCGTCAGACAACTCATCAAGTCTTCTTGTCATTTCAATATTCTTAGGAAGTTTTTTTCTTTTTACAGGTTTTGTTAAAGGTGTAGTATCTATACCAGCAATACGTGCTTCTTCTATTTCGCGTGGTATTAATACATGAACAGATTTTCTTGTTTCTGGATTAAATCTTTTTACCCTTGTTAAATCTTTAGGTTGGTATTTTTTACCTTCGTATTCATAGTGATCTAAAACTTTTTTAGGCTTAGGGGTATACCCTTTAACCTTACTTGGTTTAATTAATTTTTTAAATACAGGAACGGCAGCTTTTAAAACCATTAGTCCCTCAAGTATTCTTCAATTGCTTTGTTAAAACTATCAGGTTGTTTTTTAAATTGTTTTGCGCTAATGTTTAAAAGTTTTGGTCCGTATTTTATAATACCGGCTGTTGATGCAATATCTAATGGTATTTCTGCCATGTCTGATAAATCATAATAAGCTTGAGGAAATATTGTTTCATATTCAAAACGTGGTCTGCCTTGACTTGCGTCATATTCAGTTTTGTAATTTTCATTTAAACTTCTAAGCCCACCTTCCTCAGAAAAAATTTGATCATTCATATTAATGCCAAATCTATTCATCATTTGATCGTTTACAGATTTTTGAAAAAAAGGTTGAAAATTTTGATTAAAAAAATTATTTACTTTATTTTGAAATATTTGATCTATTTGATCATCGTATTTTTCTGGATTAGTATTTCTATTTGTTTTTATCCACTCTTCGTAAGGTAATTCTGCATAAGATTCATTTGCTAAGTTGCTATAAACGTCATCTGTTAACATATCATTTGCATATTTGCCTGCCTGCATAGAAGCGTTTTGTTGCATGCTGTCCATTAAATAACTGTCTTCTGCAGCAAGAGGATTATCCTCGATAAAACTAGGAGAACCTAAAATACCAGTAATACCAGCATCCATTGCATACCGTCCATACGGTGTCATAAACTCAGGAAAATCAACGCCGGGTATTAAAGTATAACTATCTGATTCCGGATTGTAATTCATCCCTTTTTCATATTGCGCTTCACCAAAAGGATTATAAAAATCTATGTTACCTAATCGCTCAAACATGCCTTTGCCTAAGCCCCCGTAAAATTGAGCTAAATCGTAACCAGTGTTAGCTATAAACCTACCTTGATCTTTGTAAAAATCTGGATTAGTAAAAATTTCAGATTTAGTATCGCCGTAAGTTCCGTAAGTTTGTGCAAGAGATTCTCTGTCAGGACCACCTAAAAAATCATATAAAAATTCTAATCCTTCTGCTTCCCTTTCATATAAATCTCCATAACTAGAGGGATTTAAAAGTCTTGTGTATGTTTCAGGATCTTTAAGACTTTCTATGGTAGGACCATAGACTCTTTCAAAAAAACCCTTTTCTTCTTCCGTGTCCATTAGTAATATATTCTCCCTCCAACCTTAACGGTCTCCTCTTCTTCATAGTCATCTTTTAACCCAACATAGTAACCTTGTCTATATCTCATTAAAGCTTGCGTGGTTGAATCCACGTAGTCGTCATTGTCACCGAAAGGAAAAGCTGCGCACTCTTCTATTACTTCCTCGGCGAACTTTTTATTGGGCGCCCATATAGCTCCTGATTCAAACAGGGGAGCTACGCTGTTTACCCTAGAGTGTTTATCATTTCCTCTTGAGGGTGTATAATTTATAACAGGTATTCCTGCCTTTTGCAACTCATGAGTTAATGGTAAGCCAGAAGCCTTGGCTTCTATCAAAACTGTCTCTGGTTCCCAGTATTTATATTCTTCTTGTGCGATTGCTTTTAGTTCCGGAAAGTTCCATCGTCCTTTCTTCGCATCCAGTAGTATCAATGCCTGTGGGCCACCGTCTTCGGGCTCAAATACACCCCAAGTGGTTATTGCACTGTAGTCAGCAGTTTCTTTTTTACTAAATGCTGTATCGTAACTTTGTATAATATATTTTAATTGTGGTATCTCTTCTTTCTCCCAAGTTTGCCACCATTCACGTTTTATAAGTGCACCTTCCTCGGATGTAGGTGACTGCATCCACTGTGCTTGCCATTTTGACTCTGGTATTGATGCTTTAACACCTTCTAAACCTTTCAAAGTCCAAAAATTACCCCACATAGGTTTTTCATTGATGATTGCAGGAAACTCGACAACTTCCCATTGATCAGAAGCCTCATCTTTACCCTGGGCCTCGAGCAGCCGTCCAGTGAGATCTTTTATTGACCATCTTGTCATTACGACCACGATAGAACCACCAGGTTGTAGACGTTGCCGCGGTCCTGATGTATACCATTCGTAGTGTGAATCTAAAACGGCTGGCGAGAGTGCATCCTGCTCAGAATGAGGATCGTCAATAATAAGTAAATCGGCACCACGACCAGTAATAGCACCCCCAACACCAGCAGCAAAATACTCACCGCCATGATTTGACTCCCAACGTCCAGCAGCTTTCGAGTCAGCTGCGAGTCTAACTGTGGGAAATACTTTTTCATATTCAGATGACTCTATCACGTTTTTGGCTTTACGTCCAAAGCGTATGGCTAGTTCACCAGTGTGTGTTGTTTGAATGAGCTTGGCCTTTGGGTGACGGCCCATGTAAAAAGCAGGAAATAAATTAGATGCAAACTCCGATTTTGTGTGTCTAGGAGGCATATTAACAATTAATCGCTTCAATTCGCCGTTTGCAATGCGATTTAGCTTGTCTGCATAGATCTTATGGTGCTTTCCTTCGATAAAATCAGGCCAAACCGTCTTTACAAACGATATAAAGTCCTTTTGTGCCTTCTCTTGCTTGTCTAAGAGCGCATTTTTGAGAATATACTTCAAAGTTTGAGTATCTAGGGTCTCTAAATTACTCATTTTTGCTCTTTTAAGTCGTAAAAATACCTCTCATCGTCGCCTGCAGTCCATTTTGACTTGTTTTCTACTGAATAGTACTCTGTAGATACCTTAAAATCAGGTTGTTTTGTTTCTGATGGTGTCAAAGACTTATCGTAATAGATAATTCTGTTGTTTGGTTGTGCTGCGTAATGGCCATTGTCAAGTTCTAGTATATTAAATGACTTGTGCTCTTCTGGAACTTCAGAATAACTTGTGTTTAGTGTGTTGTGGTCTGAATGGCAGTTGTCAATGGTAAACAAATATTCTCCGTGATGCCATTTTTTAGATGGAGATAGGTATTTACAACGTACACCGGCAAGCGATTGTTTTTCTATAACTGTAATATGATAACTGAACGCGTCCCACAGTTCTAATTCTTCTAATGCGAAATCAACTTTAACGTCAGGATCACTAACAAAAGCACTGATAGGCAACTTATCATATAAAGCACCATATTGCGGCAGATACGTTTCAAAGTAGAGCGCTCGGCCTTGGATAGATTTACAGCTAATCCAAACACCTTCTACGTATTCTCCATGTCCTTTTTGATGATCATATAAATATTGTTTTTTTACAAACACCTTTACAGGTGGTAAGTTCGCTACCAAATAAGCCATATTAAAATGTTTTAATTTTTTTAAAATTTTTTATAACGTTTTTTCTAGTCATTGTCACTCTCAATCTTGCAACCGCAACTACTCTAGGGGTGTCAAGCACAAAAGGGGGGGTTGGGGGTCAAGTTAAGACCCGGGCACGAGTTATCCACAGGTTATCCACAGGCTGTGGGCAGGGCATAGATAGAACTAGGCAACCAAGCCCCAAAAAAAACTAGGGCAAGTAGTGTGGCTGTCTTACCCTAGTCGAGAATTAGCTAGTGACTAACCAGCTAAACCTAATCGTTGTAATAAGTAGCCTACATCTTTTTGTAGGTGTCTTATTAAGTCCATTGAATCAACGTTGCCATTGTTCTTGTTCTCACTAACCCATTCAACTGTGCTATTCATAAGCACGCCAGATATAAGTTTCCAATCTAAGCTAGACTTAGAAGGAACAGATGAGATGATTGATTCCAAGTCGCCAACACTTGCGTTGTCTTTGGCATACTCAATTACCTCAGTAAGTACAGGTGTAATGTCAACATTGTTAATAGTAGTAACAGGAACTAATGAGTCCATTGTTTGTTCTTCGTTTTTGTTAGTCATTTCTAATTCTCCTTGTTTAACTAATTGATAATATAAAGCTATATAGTACAAACCACATGATTGATACTAGTATTGTTAATGTAATTAAATTCATTGTGGATAACTTTCTCCTTTCTATGAATCACATATACTTGAACAATATGATATGAATAAGGCAAAGTTTGGAATAACTCCCTGTGCTTCGCCTATCGAGTATAATCTAATGTTCCAATGTTTCGAACTATACTCTGGTTACAACCTAAATAACTTATACCACATCACGAGGAGTTTGCCAATGGAGTTTGGAAAATACCTGTGGATAACACCATTCTTATACTGCACGACCCCTGTCCAATGATGACGATTGTGAAAGACTGAAGTTCCCCGGCGCGCCCGGTGTACGAAGCCCAGAGGGCCAAGCCCCAACGGAGGGGATTGGTGCTTCTCTGGAGTTTCTGGAGTTTGGATCCAGGCAGCAGGTGCAGCGTCAGGTTTTTGCCTGGCAGCAGGAGCTGCAGCATCCTGATTCCCGGGCAGCAGGTAGCTGCCGTTCAATAGATTATTATGTACCACAATAAAAGGCAGAAAACCGCCAGTTTTACAGGTACGAGTAGCATTAGTCAGTCCATATTTACCTCTCTTTCTCATTCTGCCTTCAATGTAACGTATCTTTTGCTGGTTGTCAACTGCTGGTATGAAACTTTTTTTGGCGGAAAACAGCCATTCCATATTTGCAGAAACCACTCAGCTCCCGCGGGCGCCCGGGCGGGCGAGAACCCATTTTCAAGAATGGCAGAAACGTGGGGTTTTTACTATGGGAGTTTGGGAGTTTGCCTCAGCGTTCGCGCAGCGGGCCCGGTGCTCAACTTGTCAAGTGCTAGTTATCCACAGGGTGTGGGTAATTATGGGAGTTTGGGAGTTTGCGAGCTTCGATCAGCTGCAGAAGACCAGCGGGCGCCCGGCCCACAGAGCCTGACCATAGCGCTTTGACCTTGGACGTGTCTTTTTGTCGGAGTTTGGGAGTTTGTGAGCCATGAAAAACGTTTACCGTGCGTGCGTCTGGGTCGTATACCAAGATAAATGCGAGTGCACCTTGACCTGCAAACTTCATATGCCAAGCATTTTGTAGTGGTGATATTAGTACCGTTTCGGTACCTTTCTTGCTACGTTTCAACACCTTCAATTCTAACGTTACGAATCCTGTGTCTTTGTGAAAAGCAACGCAATCAGGGAATCCTGGCGTAGCGTAGGACTCAATACGAGATACAAGGAAGTTACCATCTTCTAAACATGTCTTTAAATTCTTCCAGAAATTTGTTTCCGGTTTTGCGGTCATACTTTTTCTTGCTCTTCGTTACTCTCTGATGATACTTCTGTGATGTCTTTAATTCTTTCGCCACTGGATTTCTCTTCGACTGATAAGACTGTGTTGACACCTTCTTTCTTGAACTCACCTGTTAAACCTAACTCCTTTAGTTGTTTCAAAACATCCTCTCTCGACATATCATCAATTGATCCTGTTCTTATTTCTTTTCTCTCTACATACAATCCTGCAGCTTGTCCACGCAATCTCTCTGCATTAATGGCAGCACTATGTGATTTGTCTTGTAATGCTTTCTCACGTAGCCTAGCTAATTCTGTGACGTGCTGTTTCATTTCTACCTTGTGTGTTTCAAACAACTCATTTCTTTTTTTGTTCACCATTTGTACCACCTTAGGATATTTCTTTACGTTCAATAGTTCTGACGCTGTTGTTGCTGCACGTTCAGGTTTATATCCAGCTTGTCTTGCACATTCTGTTGGTGTCAATCTACCACCCTCTTTTACGTATATCTCTACAAATATACGCTGTCTATCTGTCAATCCATCTTCACCCTTTGGGTATTTCAATGCCATGTCTCTGGTATTGGCAATGGTATTACGGACCACCTTCTTTTCAATCTCTTCTAACTTGTTGTTATATATGTCTTTTTCACTCATTTTATCTCCAAAATACTGTTTTTTCGTCCTTTACCCATGAACTCGTAATACCTTCGTAATACCTGGTATCCCTTATCCCATATAGAGAATTGGGAAAAGGTATTACGGTATTGGCAAATCCCGGTAAATAAAAAAATAAAAAAACTTTTTAGCATCCTGCGCACAATACAATACTTTCTATAATACTACGATGCTACGTTTAGAATACGGGATATCGTCAATGTATCCGCGCTTTTTTAGCGATTGTACATATGCATGCACATTACTCTTAGACTTCATGTTTGTCATCTGTTTTATCTCCTCATACGATGGTGAATAGCCATTTGCCTTAATAAAAGCCTTAATTTTAGCCAAAAACTTTGCTTGTTTAGGTGTAATACCTTTTTTGTTACTGCCAATACCTTTGCCAATACTCATCTTTTCTCCTCTAATCCTTTTGCATTTGGGTTACTCCAGTAATCTTTTCTTACTGTGCTTAACATTTCTTGTTCTCCCCACTCATCTATTGCTTCTTTTGTAATAGATCTCTCTAATGTTTTTTGTATTTCTTTCTCTTCTTCTGTAAGTTCTATTCTTTTTGGTCCTTTTTTACGCACATATGTGTTTATACGTGCCCATGTAATAATGTAATCAGAAGCTTTTGGTCTTATGTAACCTCTATTTGGATCCATACCAGGATATTCTGGACTGGGTCTAGTATCAAAATTATTAGCTATATACTCTAATACCTTATCATCGCTATCAAATTGTTTTACAATCTTCTCTACTATTACTTTGTCTTTCCATAAATTAATTTCGTACGTCTGCATGTGTCACCTGTAAATATTCTATTTTTGTTATCCATCCTTTTGGTAATGCTATTGCACCCCCACCATGATTGTCATCCCGGTCCAAGCACCACGATCGCATAATCACTATCTTCTCATCATTATTCACCACCATCCAGCCAACTTCCTGGCAAGTCGCTAACGGTGCTGCTATGATATCTTTAACGTCTATCCAACCAGTTTCTGTATCACGGGCATCACGCCACGTCACACGCACCATTGGAACATTGTTGATGTCCATTAAGATACTTTAACTATCTTTTCTATCCACTCACGTATCATAGGTTTACTATTATACATGGGTCTTTTTACATCCTCACGTTGACCACTACCATCTTTACTAACAAAAGACAATGTTCTGATCATTGCATCTTCTTCATTCTTCGCACGAATCATGTAACTAAATGTAATCTCACGTTTCGTAACTATCTGATATGTATGCTTTTCTTCACCTTTCTCTACATTAAAAGCCTTCATACCACCTATTTCTGTGCCCTCAACAGGCTGTTCAAACTTAATTATATTTTGACTATCTGTCTGCTGTAATGCTTCTTGTGTTTTAGTTTCACGTATCTTCTGTCGCTCACGTTGTATGTGATTCCACTCTTGTGGACGTTCCTTCATTAACGCGTCACGTTTTTCTGCGTGTGCTTTTTCTTCTGGTGTATTTGGTACGTTTTTTTTCTTCATTTAAAATCCTGGGTATTCTGGACAAACCTCCGAATCACTCATTGATTCGTAGTAATTCATAGCTGCATGCGCAAGACACATTTCAATTTCGTCCTCTTCAAACATAGAACTATAAAACTTATCTTGTGCACGTTTTAATTCTTCTCGCACGTTTACTTCTTTTACTACTGGGCTCATATTCCTACCATGTATGCAAATATCTTATAGATCCATATCAATAGATAAAATGCTATATAAAACTTTATAGGTATAAGAAAAAACCAAAACAATGTCCAAATCATTTTCTTATCGCTATATATTCGTAATCAAAATCAGCGTGTCTCTTTTGTGTTAATAACAATAGCCCTGCTTCCGCAACATTAAGGACTGACTTTCCTAATTTTTTGACTCTGTCACGGTCAGCAGTTGGTGCTATTGGTTGTAGATAGGGATCACACAGATATCCTCTGTAGTATGTTATCCTATCTCCTTTCTCGGCTTTTTGTAACCAAGTGTTAAATGCTTTCTGGCTTATCATATTTACTTTCTTTTAGTGAGTAGGGGGGTTCTTTGACTACCCCCAACCTTTTCCCGACAAGTCAACATTTTCTGATGTTAACTAGTACTTCAGTACCACCCTTGGACCCTTCAGTCAGTTGACCCTATCGTTCCTCAAGTGTGCCTTACTACCTTGTTACAGTTGTTCAGCCATACTCGGAGAATGTTGCACCATCCTCATTTAATGTTCTTATAACATTCTTACCAAAACATTTCAAGAACTTTATTTCGCAGTTTTCTGCCGCAAATCATGTCAAGAAAAAACTTTACTCGTAACGCCTTGTAACATATAACTAAATTCTCAACTTCATTTCACCCAGTGGACTCTCATACGCTGCTCATTCGAGCAGTGAGGGTCCTATTTAAGGACAAGTAACGGCATGGCAAGAAAGATCTGGTATAAATTTAGAAAATGGTTAAAATACAAACCAGAAAAATACTATATGCGAGGAAATAGTGATAAAAATAGTGATGGCAATAATAATAACGTCGATGCCAAATTGGCCATCAGTACGATATCAAGGGTATATATATCCAGACATGGAGACATGCGAGTCGTACAATCAAATAATGATAGATGATTTTAAAGCTTATGCACGCAGTCAAGGAGATGAAGGTATACATTTTCAATCTTTTTGTTTCGAAGCAGAGTCATACCATATAGAAGGATTATTCGACGAAACAATCAATTTATAATTTTCTTCTGGAGGAGAAATGAAAGACAACATATTACTAATATTAATTCTAACTTTTATACTTGGTGTAAGCACAGCAACATTTGCTAATGACACCAACACTCAAACAAACACATCCGGCTCTAATACAAATATTACAGGTGGATATACAGCAACAACTACAAACAATAATGATGGACAAACAAACACAACCACGTCCACTACTACAAATACATCTACAACTAACGGATCAGATGTACCACCACCATCTGCTAACTCACCATCTTACTCGTCCATGAGCCAAGATGTATGTAGCATGGGTGTTAGTGGATCTGTTTCTACTGGTGTATTTGG
>Ga0098046_1000971_pt1 | contig 10060 bp, 21 predicted proteins | sample 11BtaG_FD_77067 | JGI IMG/M metagenome (GOLD analysis project Ga0098046, IMG submission 77067) | Marine viral communities from the Subarctic Pacific Ocean - 11B_ETSP_OMZ_AT15265_CsCl metaG | ecosystem: Environmental > Aquatic > Marine > Oceanic | place: Pacific Ocean | collected 2015-01-16
AAATCTTGAAGATCGCCAATACTGGAAAGACCTTGCGGCGCACTGGAATACAAAAGAAGAAGTTGCAAAGAAGAGCCTTTGTGGAAACTGCGCCGCTTTTGATATTTCGCCAAGAATGTTAGAATGCATGCCCGGACCAACTTCAGAGCCCATCGAAGATAAAGAAGGCAAGCTAGGCTATTGCTGGATGCATTCTTTTAAGTGCCACAGCGCAAGAACTTGTTATACTTGGGCTGCTGGCGGTCCAATAACAAAAGACAGTATTTCCCACCAATGGCAAAACAAAAGCTAAGAAACTTACTTGAGTTATTTGCTCACCCTTTTATAATCTTGTTTATCATCTTGAAGACTTACGCAGGGATTGTTGCAGTTCACTTGCTTCACCCTCGTTTGATCTTCATGTAAAAGCACTTGACTTTTTAGGAAGATCAGGTATAATGGTTCACGTATAATGAATAACAAACGGAGGTAGCATTATGAACCCACTACAAACAGCAGCCGTTGCTCACTTTGAAGCACGGCGAACACGAGCACTTGCAAATCTGCAAGTTTATCTATCAACCCCGGTTGGTATTGGAGAGCACGGAGACATTGTTGAAGAAGTCGTAAAGATGGTTGAAGCAATTGCCGATGCTGAAGGCTGCCTGGAAGTTCTTTCACGAGTTGTGGATGCCCCAGCAGATGAAGATGAAGAATAACAAAACTGAAACTTACGGAGGTATTATGAATAAGATCAGTATTTTTGCTTTTGCGCTAATCCTTATGATGTGCGCCAGTTGCTCTGACGATGATGGTGGTGAAGCACCACAAGTTGGAGATGCAAGCCCGGCAGATGTTGTCGAGGACGTTGTTGAAGGCTCTGGAGATCCTCCAGGCGACGATGTTGTTGAAGATGACGTTGTTGAAGACACAGGAGTGCTTCTAGATGGCGAAGATTTGCCCGCAGAAGGTTCAGGTGAAGGATCAGGCACACCAGAGCCCCAAGAGTAAAACAAAACTCTTAAAACTTAAACCCCGGCGGATCTTGTTCGCCGGGGTTCTTTGTTTCAACCGATCCGGCCCGAATAAGATCCACCGCTCGCCCGTCTAATAGGGGGCACCCCCCACACTCGGCTCGTTTGAAGCAAAAGCGCTTGCAAGAAAGCAGAGTTTAACTTTTCGGCCCCCGCCGCTTTACACAAACCCGCCTTACGGCAAAAACAAAGGAGTTTATCTTGTTCCAATACTGGGAAATGACCATCCGACTTAAAGAAGAGCCGCCAGCCCTTCTAATGAGGCTTTGCGATGAACTTATGGATGCTTGGGAAAGCCAAGACCACATTCTTTTTGAGATTCGTGATTCTACGGTTAAATCTACGTGGACTTTTCGAAACAGGCGCAGCGGAGATGCTGAAACTGAAGAAGAAAAGAAGCAAGAATACTCAGATTTCATTGATGCAATTTACTCTGGTAGTATGAATAAGTTCTTTGAATTCTTTTTTGGTGACGACTATCAGTTGCAGAAACTTTTGGATGGATCAGGCTATTGTCTTGTGTATACAGACGGGGCAGGTTATGACGAGTCTAGACCACAAGGCTCCGGTGGCATTGAAGAATTCTTTGGTCCGATCTGCATTCCAGAAAAGACTTACGTTGAAACTCAAATCTTAGATGATGATCATCTTCCTTATCGCTATTATCTTACGGATCGCAAAGGAGCGAGCGGGAACCCCATCTGGGACTTTCAACCATGTGAAATTCACTGGCCTGAGCGCTCAAAATAAACCAGACTCAAAAAATCAACCGGCCCGCCCCGAATAAGATCCGCCGCTCGCCCGTCTAATAAGGGACACCCCCCGCACCCTTTCGCCCACGCACCACGGAGAGAATATGAAGATTGAAGTTGGAGATTTGGTCACTATCGTAAATTACAGAACCGGAAAGCCTTACAAGAAGTGTTATGGTCTTTTGTCTTCTATCAAAGACCCAGCAAGCGGTGATACGTTTGCTTCTATGAATCAGCGAGAGCCTGATTTTCTTTTCTATGATTGCAAAATTGACTGGATTGTAAGTCCGCAAAGTACAAGAAACACACACAACGCAACTTACGTTTACAGGTACGAAAATGATTGAAGCAGCAATCGGTGGTCTTGCCTTTGGCGGCTTGATGCTTTTGGCAAGCAGGCTAAAAAAAGCAAAGAAAGAAGTTCTAAAACTTGAAGGAACAATCGCTGAGATTGTAAATGACGACGGGACAGTCAGCGCCCAATCATCGTATGATTTACAGATTAAGATGCTTCAAGATCAGGCTCGTGAAGTAAAAGACGAACTGGTGAAAGTTGCTTTTGGGGAGGAGGCACCTTTGTATGACAGCCTTTTTTGGCACCAGGAAGTAAGGCCACGTCGCATGATGATTGAGAACATTCAAAAAAACATCCGCACCCTTAAGGGAAAGCAGGCAATCTACGAAAGCAAAGGAGCAAACAATGATTAGATCTTTTCTAAATGGATTCTCTTACAGCGCAGGAACAATGATTGCACAGTTGGTTGTTGGCGCTGCAATTCAAACAAACGCATTTCAGACTTTAACAAAACTCGCTATGCAACAAACAGGAGGTAAAGTCTTGCAGAAAGAAGAAGAAGCAAATGAGATTGGTTTCGTAACAAAAGGAGGAGGTAAGTAAAATGTCCATTGAAATTAAAATCACCCTACCTAGCGCTAGCGACCTAAATAACAACGGCTGGGCACGCAACTCCATTTTCAGGATTATTGAAGGTGGTGGTCAAGTTGAATCCTCAGCAATTATGAGAATCTATGAATCGCTAGATAAGCGCAAGCGGCTTGAGTTTATCAAGAGGGCACTCCACTGCTGTGAATTTACAAGAGCGGAACTAAATGAAATCCTCACTAACCATAAGCGCAGCCAGTGGGTTCAAACAGTTGCAGTCGTTTGTCAGCCTTCGTTCTCGAAAGAAGAGTCTTTGCAGAAATTTGAAGAAATTGCAAAGAAAGCAACTGACACTATGAACAAATACGAAAAGGACGTTTCAGCTATGGATCTCTTACAGCGTCAGCACTGGCGTGCATATAGGTTGATTGATAATCGCTATCTTAAAATGATTACCCACTGCCTTGAAAACAATCAACTTTCTCAAATTAGCATTGATGAATTTGACGAGGATTTGCTTTATGAGCTCAACACCAGCCTTGTAGGTTTATTTGAAGCATTAGGCTTTGCGTATGTTACTTGGCAAATGAGGAGATTTATGGATACTATCGCAAGCGGAACAAGAAGTTCTCTTTTCATTCCATTCGTCTCTTCTTCACACAACAAGCTAGAAAATGCTGGGACTGATTATATGATGAAAGTGTATCAAAAAGGAGGTAAGTAAAATGACGGATCGTAGATGTAAGTTTTGTGGCGAGGCTGGACACAACATTCGCTCTTGTGCTGAGGTAAAGAAAGCAAAGGCTTTTACTTCTAGGCTTAGTGATGTTTTAGCAGGAGAAGCACCGAAGATTGTTGAGAAGAATATGCCTAGTTCTTCTTTTGCGGGCTCTATGATCTCCAACAAACTTAAAATGGCAGAAAGAGAGCAGCCTTTGGTTGGGGGTAGTAGAAGTGCATTCACCGGCTCTGGAATCGTTGGTTATCACCGATGGGGTCAAATTATCAACGCCATCGAATCAGAGGTTGCTATATATTCGTCCGAAGCAAGGATCGATGCGGAACGCTTTATGGCTTGCCTGACTGTAAGAAGCGCACCGGGTGCTTTTCAAGAGGTATCTTTCTTTGTTTCCGGCGAGAACTTTCAAACACCATCAAACTGGGGCAATCAGGCACAAAGGGAAATGCTGAACAATGTTAGTTTTGACCTTGCGCCTTTTATCCAGACCAAACTGGAAGAACCAGGCAACAATGTATACAAAAAAATCTGGAATAATATCTGTGTTGCTAACCAACTGAAAGATCGTTATAGCAATTACGAAGGAAAGGAAGGCATCATTGTTTTGTCGTTCCTAGAAGGTGCTTTCGGGGATCTTGAAAACTCTGCGAGAACCAAGAGAACTGAAATTGATAAACTATTCTGGACAATCTCAGGACAACTTAACAGCAGAAAAGGAAGAACTAGCCTGGCCGCCCACTCTCTTATTGAGGGCGAGTGGATGAATTTGGGGCCACCGGAATTTTTGTTTGAGTGGGATCCAAGCAACGCACCGGATATCACTAATCCTGCCATTCTAGAAAATGCAAGCTTGAAAGAGCAGGTAGAGACGCTGTTGAAGGCGTGCTTGGAGGAAACCATCTTTGAGCAGGCTAAGTATGTTTTTGGAGACTATTACGCCAGGGTTAACTACAGCCAACTTCAAAAACTAATGCAGCCCGAGGCTATCATTGAAGACCATGAAATGTTTGAGTCTTCGGCTTATGATGGTGGTGCAATCAAGTGCAACGAGCCGCCACAGGACGTTATGGACTGGGTTTCTGGTATCTTGACTTTTAACGAGAAGTCCACCAATGCTTCCATCAAAGAGTTTATTAAAATGGCTCACTCCGGAGGCTACAACCAGAAATATGTAAGAGGCAAGTTGCAATACCCGGAGTCTTATTTTCAAAGCATTAGAGTTGATGAAGGCTTAGGTATTGTGCTTAGCGAAACCAATGAAAAGGCTTGGCGCATTAACCCAGATTGGCGGCTCAGAAACAGCTTTGTTGGCCTTCAAGATGTATCTCTTTCCGATATTGTAAATGCGGCCCTTGAAGCCTTGTGTGGTGCAGAAAGGGAGATCCTGTAATGAAGATTGGAGATGTGCTAGTTCGAGACAACAACAATAAAATTCGTGCTGTTCTTACCGGGTTTGATGAAGAAGGCGATCTTTATGTTAGGATTATCAACGGAGATGGTGTTTTAACTGAAGGCGAAATATTTAATGATTACGCCAACTGCTGGAAACACACGGAGGAATAAAGCTTATGAACATTATCTTTGGTATTCTTTTTCTTGTTGCTCTCGCAGTATTGTGGGGCGCATACAAAGATTGGCTTGAAGGGCTGGATAGCCTGGACCTGAAACTTACAGAACAAGACATTAACGAGTGCTTGTTTTGGCCGAATGAAGAAAAGGAGGGACAATGAGCGATTACAAAACATACAAAGTTAAAGTATATGCAAGCGGATATAAAACATGGCGGCTCAACGGATTTCTCCACCGTGAAGATGGCCCGGCTATTGAATGGGCAGACGGAACCAAACAATGGCGCCTCAACGGAGAACTCCACCGTGAAGATGGCCCGGCTATTGAATGGCCAGACGGAACCAAAGAATGGTATCTCAACGGAGAGCATCATCGTGAAGATGGCCCGGCTGTTGAAAGGGCAAACGGATACAAACAATGGTTCCTCAACGGAAAACTCCACCGTGAAGATGGCCCGGCCTTTGAATGGGCAGACGGGCAAAAAGAATGGTGGCTCAACGGAAATCTCCACCGTGAAGATGGCCCGGCTATTGAATATGCAGACGGAGACAAAGTATGGTGGCTCAACGGAGAAAGCCTCACCGAAGAACAACACCGACAACGCACAGCCAGCCAAACTTGCAACGGGAAGACCGTTGAGATCGACGGCATCAAATACAAACTAACGGAGGTATAAAATGAGCGATTACAAAACATACGAAGTTAAAGTTTGGGCAGACGGAAACAAAGAATGGTGGCTCAACGGATGCCGCCACCGTGAAGATGGCCCGGCTTATGAAGGTGCAAACGGAAGCAAAAAATGGTTCCTCAACGATCAACTCCACCGTGAAGATGGCCCGGCTATTGAAGAGGCAGACGGAACCAAAGATTGGTACCTCCACGGAGATCTCCACCGTGAAGATGGCCCGGCTTGTGAATATGCAGACGGAACCAAAGAATGGCGCCTCAACGGAGAACTCCACCGTGAAGATGGCCCGGCTATTGAATGGGCAGACGGAAGCAAAGAATGGCGCCTCAACGGAAAATACCACCGTGAAGATGGCCCGGCTTATGAAGATATGTTCGGAAACAAAGAATGGTTCCTCAACGGAGAAAGCCTCACCGAAGAAGAACACCGCCAACGCACAGCAAAGCAGCCTTGCAGCGGAAAGATCGTTGAGATCGACGGAATCAAATACAAACTAACGGAGGTATAAATGGAGAACTTTTACTTGGATGTGGACAATTTTGTTGACGAATGGGACCAAATGAACTATGATCCCGACGAAGATCGTGAGTTTGAAATCACCCCAGATGGAGAATGGAGCAGCGCAAATGGCTACGATGATCATTATGACGACGACGAACGGGAGGTTGATGAAGATCAAAGTTGGTGAGAGTTTAAAATACAAAAACAAGAAAATGAAAGTTGTTGGCTTTCTCAACCAGGAAAACGAACTAACAGAGAGATACAAGCCAGACTTCCGTATTGTTCTTGTTGATTCAGCGAATGTTAAATGGGTGATGTAAAAGAACAACCCCAATGTGAAGTAGACGCAAACGGAACCAAAAGATGGTTCCTCAACGGAGAATACCACCGTGAAGATGGCCCGGCTGTTGAATGGGCAGACGGACGCAAAGAATGGTACCTCAACGGAAAACACCACCGTGAAGATGGCCCGGCTCGTGAATGTGCAAACGGATCCAAAGAATGGTGGCTCTACAGATACCGCCACCGTGAAGATGGCCCTGCTTTTGAATGGGCAGACGGAAGCAAAGAATGGCGCCTCAACGATGAAGAAGTCCACCCTGAAACCCTCGTGGATCTCCACTTATCCCGTGGAACTTTCTGTTGGTGGAATGAAAAAGAGGACAAACTAGAATTTTAACAAAGGAGAAAAATGGGAAAAACAATCTATAAAGTCTGTGCTGTGTGTTCTAAGAAAATGCCAGAAACAAGAAAGGAGAACATTTGTGATGACTGTACACCAAAAAGCAAATAAGCAAAACTTACAAGTGGGGGATCTTGTTAAGGCCAACTTTCAGGCGGCGAAGACAGGCTCGTTGCGCCACCATAAGCAATTTGATGCTGAAAGAAAACTTGGTATTGTTTTAGAGGTTGCAGAAGAAGTAAAGCGCCACGAACTTCTTGGTCCTTTTATTCAATGTAAAATTGAATGGCTTTCAGGCCCTCATAATGGATCGACCCAAGTTATGGCTGACTTTTTTTTGATAAAGGTTTAACAATAAGGGCCACCCAAAAAATCAACCGAGCCCCCCCGAATAAGATCCGGCCGCCGCCCGTCTAATAGGGGACACCCACCACGCCCCCCGCAGAGTTTAAGAAATGCAAAATGAATGTATTGTTTGTGGAAGCGAAGTTCTAGAAAAGCACTGGAAAGCAGGTTATAGGGCCTGCTTTGCTTGCCGAGAAAAGAAAGCGCAGGAGATAAAAAGAGCAAAGTCAAAGCAGAACGCACCCGCCTTCAATAAAGGAAGTTATCAATATATCACGTCTCGCCAAATGTGCAGAGACATTGGTCGGTAAAACAACAACAAAAGGAGAACTTAACTATGACAAGACTTGTATTTATGGCAGCAATCATCATTATGCTTTTCATTCTTGCCACACCTGCTTTCGTCTAATGAAAAGAGTAAGAAACAGCACCGTAGCATACCATTGGGGTATTGGCGCAAGTGCTTCAAACCACAGAGGAACTTTCTACACAGATGGAAAAGATCTATACTCTTACAATCTAAGGGTTGGGACTACTTCAAAAAGCGGCAGAAAAGTTCTTATTGATTATCGTGCACCCTGGTTTTACTCTCAAACCACATCCCAACACGTTGGGCACGCTTGGACTAAGACCGACACTATTATCAACCCAGACTTTGCACACCTCTTGGAGGACTAACAAATGAGTGATTACAAAACATACGAAGTTAGAGTTTATAAATCCAGACGCAAAGAATGGCGGCTCCACGGAAAACTCCACCGTGAAGATGGTCCTGCTATTGAAAGGGCAGACGGAGACAAAGAATGGTGGCTCCACGGAAAGCCCCACCGTGAAGATGGTCCTGCTATTGAAAGGGCAGACGGAGACAAACAATGGTGGTTCCACGGAGAACTCCACCGTGAAGATGGCCCGGCTATTGAAAGGGCAGGCGGATACAAAGAATGGTGGCTCAACGGAAGCCGCCACCGTGAAGATGGCCCTGCTGTTGAATATTCAGACGGATCCAAAGAATGGTGGCTCTACGATGAAGAACTAACCGAAGAAGAATACCGGCGACGCACAAGCGACCAAGCTTGCAACGGGAAGATCGTTGAGATCGACGGAATCAAATACAAACTAACGGAGGTATAAAATGAGCGACCAAATGAATACGGAGCAAATCCTCAAATACCTTTCCACGCCAGAGATCAAGCCTCGTCTTGGAACTTGGCTTGAAGGTTTCGTGGATTCCGTCTCAAAGCAGTTTGAAAGAAAGGGTGCTTTGTCTCCCCGGCAAGAACAAGTTTTGGTTCAAAACTTCAAGAAGTTCTCGCCTATGGCTTTGAAGGCTGTTGCGAACTGGCAAGAAGAGTTTGAAAACTCCGAAGAGTTCCAAAGTTTGTGGGCTGATGCTATTGCTTACTACGAGCAAAACCCGCCTTACTATGGCCAACTTATCGCAAGAGCAAAGGCCGAAGAAGATTTCATTCCAGGAAAAGAGTTGCTTCTTAAAATGGCCGGCAACTCTTACTTCAAGAAGTGGCGGAACCTTAAAAACAAGACCCCTGACTTTGAGATTGGCGATCTTGTTCAAGTCCACGGACAACCTCCAAACGCCACTTTTAATACTACGGCGAACAGGAAGATCAAACAATGGGATGCTTCTTTCAACTACTACAACTCAATCTATCGAGAAGGTTGGTGGCGGCAAGCAAAGGCTCTAAATCATATGTTTCTAATCCAAGAGGTGTGTGATTATACTTTCACTTCCGCAAAGGGCTCCAAGTTGTATAAGGTGCTTGACATCTCAGGTGATGCTGGTACACTATACCTTGAAGAACGAATGATGAAGAAGGCAAACTAATGAACAAAGACATGATGGTATACACAGAAGCACTAACTCGCCTCCAAGATTGGATTGCGTTCCTTGAAGATTGTGAAGGCGAAGGCCACGGCGAGCCAGAAGAAATGATTGAACATTTCAGATCTCAGGCAAACTTAATCATGGCTGCGATGCCAACAATGGCGGAAGCATGATTAAAGAAGGGGGTGCTTACAGTGCAACAATAAAAGGTGAAATGCACTCTGTGATTATTGAAAGGAACGACAAACAAAGGCTTTCTTATTTCAAGTATGTTGAGAAAAGAGACGAATACAAATACATAGAAGTTCTAAAACCTTCTAATCTCGCAGAGCAACATCTTTCTTACATCAAATCTATCAAGGGCTGGCAACATGGATGAGTTAATCTTAAACTACAACATCAATGAAGAAGTCATTGTCGACAACCATGACTGTGGATACATTTCTTTTCTTTACGAGGATGAAAGAGAGGGGTTTTACATTGTTGAAAGCGAGATTACAGGATCTACTTACGTCATTAAAGACGAAACTCGTCTTCAAAAAACCAACCGGTAAGCCTAAGTGTAAAGTAGATGAACGGGGAACCAAAAGATGGTATCTCCACGGAAAACCCCACCGTGAAGATGGCCCGGCTATTGAAAGGGCAAACGGAGCCAAGCAATGGTGGCTCAACGGAAAACGCCACCGTGAAGATGGCCCTGCTGTTGAATATTCAGACGGAGACAAATCATGGTATCTCCACGATGAAAAAGTCCACCCTGAAACCCTCGTGGATTATCACTTATCCCGTGGAACTTTCTGTTATTACGACAAACAATCAAACGAACTAAGGTTTGAAGAATGAACAAAAAGAATCCAAAGTTTAAGATAGGCGGTCTTTTCACACTTAAATCGGTTGTTGTTGCAACCCCAGAAGGCCCAAAAGAAATAGAAGAAGTAGTATACCTTTTACTTGAAAAAGAATCCATGAAAAAAAGACCAGGCCAGAAAGGCCGGGCTCGCTGGAAAATGGAAAGCCTTTATAGTGGGAAGGTGGTGTCGTATCT
>Ga0098046_1000974_pt1 | contig 10041 bp, 4 predicted proteins | sample 11BtaG_FD_77067 | JGI IMG/M metagenome (GOLD analysis project Ga0098046, IMG submission 77067) | Marine viral communities from the Subarctic Pacific Ocean - 11B_ETSP_OMZ_AT15265_CsCl metaG | ecosystem: Environmental > Aquatic > Marine > Oceanic | place: Pacific Ocean | collected 2015-01-16
TAGGGGTTCCCATAGACAGGTTCAATGAAGTGTTAAAGATATTGGCTCCTTCACCTGCCCCGGCATTGAGCAGAATAGACTACACAAACACCGTTGGTTCGAACGCGAAGCTAACTTTTGATGCTAGCAACCAAATAACAGACTATGCAAACTCTTCAACTACAGCTGGTTTCGACGCAGTAGTTGAAGATGGACTATATGAATCGGAGACTAGTGGTTCTAATGAAAGGCTTGGTATTTACAACGGAACACAAGATATCGAAGGCGCTCTAAACTTCAACGTGACGGCTTCCACCACAAATGGAAACATTGCGTATTCAGATGATTCTTTTGGAAATGCAGAGACTGGTTCTTTAAAGTTGGAATTGAACGGAGCAATTATACACACAGTAGACCTGGCTTCTCACAACTCTGGAAACAGTTATCTTAATTCAACAGGGTCTGGCTTTACAAACTTATCCGTTACTTCATCGACACTAGATGGCAATGGAGCGAATTGGGGCTCTATATTCAACTACAGAACAGCTCAATATAAAATCGATACACTAGACCAGAGAGCTGGTTGGAACTATGCGAGAATGATACATACAGTAGGTTCAACAGACTATGCAACAAATTATGTTGAATGGATAAATGATCCAGACGGAGCGGCATTAGCGCTATCAACAGCCAATCAGACAATAGATGAAGTAAGTCTTATAGGTTCTAAGTACGTCTCAGGAGTGCAATATAATACAGACTTAACTGCAAAATATAAAGTCGATATCAACAATATGTATCGAAATGTATACCCAGATGGTAATGTCATATCTTTCAACACAACAAATGCAGACTCTATAACCGTTCAGGATTTAGATCCAATTGGCGCTTCAGAGGATCAAACAAAGATAGTCCAAGTAACAGGAAGTGTTAATAACAATCAAAACACACTGTTAAATGGAACTATCACAGTCTCTTTAAACGCAACACATCCGTTAAAGTCAAACTTAAGTAGTGCAGGTGCGGCAACTTTAACAGGAATGTTGATAGACAATGATACTAGTGGTAATAACTCAAACCTTTCTGAAACTTTCATTGATGAAGACTTTAGAATAACTTCTGGTGCATACGACACACAAAATTCAGTTACAGCTGGTGCGGCAACTTGGAACTCGCAAAATCACATGACATCATCAGGTGCTGCTGGGCATGAAGACGGCCTTTTGTTTTACAATAGAAAAATGTACAGTCCCAGATCTTCGAACGTCGCCAATAATGGTAATTTTTCAGGTTTAGCGAATGTAAGTGCTAACCAGCCAAATTATTCTGGTTTAGCAGGCATGAGAACTTTCTATAGAAAGATTCAAAATGATTCTGGTGCTGCGATACGTGATGTTAAAATTACCATGCAAAAATATCGTTCTCAAGTTACAAACAAAGATATGTCAACGCAGTCAGACAATAACGAAATAAATATATTTATCAAAGTTCCTGATCAAACTGGTTGGATGAAAGCAAACAATGATTTCTCTTTCGGAAGTGTTTTAGACAACGATGGAGCTCTGATTGATGGAGCTAGTGACAATTCAAATATTACATCGAATAACGAAGTGTCAGCAGTCCATTGTTTAACTTTTGGAACAGCTAGTGTAGCTGACAATGGATATTTTGTTGTAAAAATCTTGGCTCACACATCTTGGCTTGGGTATATAGAAAACCTACAGTTTCAACTTGGGGCTTCCGACGTCTCAGCACCAACAGAATCCTTCCTACTTGATGATTTGGACCTAGATGATACTGCTGGTGAGACAGCTAAATTATCTTTCGGAACTTCTAACGGAGTAGGTGGTTACATTAATGTTGCTGGTGGTGTAGGCTCTATGGGAGCAGTCAACTCTAACGGAACCTATACAGACAACTCAGATACAAATAGAGGAGTTTTCAAGACGATAGAGGTAATGGGTGGAACATTAAATGAAGATGTAAATCAAAGTACTGCTGGTTCTTTTTTGAACTACACAGCCAAATCGTTCAAGGATGCTCACACTGGTTCGTTATTACTAATAGTTAATGATGCGACCGCTAGCACATTAAGTTTATCGAACCTCACTTCAAATAACAATCTATCTTCCGACACAGGTTTTAGCGTTGGGACTGTAGGCTATTCAACAACTACCGACGGAATACCAGACTACACAAAGTCGTATCGAACAGGAACATTCAGCATTGGAACATCGCAACAAAGATCTGGTTGGAACTACGCTAGAGTAATACACAACCTAGATAAAGCACCTATGCAAATAATCACTGTAACATTTGTTAGAGATGGAGGGAATAAGTTTTATTTTGATGGAGCTGGTAATGTGACATTAAGTTTGAAAGTTGGTAACACTTACAGATTTCAAAGACCAGGTTTTTCATTTTCTACTCATCCATTAAAATTTAGCACAACTTCAGGTGGATCACATAATGGGGGATCTGAATACACAACTGGTGTCACTGTTACAACTAGCTATGTACAAATAATACCAGAGGCATCTGTGACCTTATACCCTTATTGTACTGTACATTCTGGTATGGGTGGTTCATCACAACTGAATATTACAGCAGCTACTAAAACTCAGACTAACTATGTTGAATGGGTAGTTGACACATCAGGTGCTGTTGATAATACAGCAGTAACAACTCCAACTCTTTCGGACTTTGGACATACAGATATCTATCACCAATCAGGTATCAAATACTATGCTTCAAATCCAACAGCTAGTTTTGATTTCTTAGCTTCTAATTTTTATTCAAATGTTCATTCAAACGAAGCCAACGCTATATCTTTCCCAACGGCATCAAATTGTCAAGTGACAAATATAAGAGCAGTCGGAACAGGAATAACAACATTTGATAGTGGAGTTTCTCAAACAGGAATGCCGGCGCTAAACAATAATGCCGATTGCGAGACAACAGCCATTCAGATAACAGGAACTTTACAATATAACGGAGCAACTCCATCTATCTTTGGAAGTTTGAGCACCTTCGCTGATCAAGACGTTGCAGTTAATGCAACAGTGTTACACCCTCTAAAGTCAAACAAAACCACCTCAACGGTTAGCAAGGCTAATCTAATGGTCTATTCTGGTTCTGTTGGAAGCACAAATCTAAATACAGAGGAATATTTCAACACAGAGACTTATAGAATTGTTTCAAATAATTATGCCAACCAAGCTGACATAACAGGGTCCTCTCAAGTTTGGAATTCTCAAACAGCCATGAACAATGGCGGAACTCATGATGATGGTATGGTGACAGCTGCTGGCTATGCATTGTCTCCTTTTAAAATCGGAGTTGCTGGAAACACTGGTCATGCTTCGCTTCAAGCCCCCGCAGGAAATCCAGACTACTCTTCATTGACAAGCGACACGAGAACATTTTACAGATATTTCAAAAACAACTCTGGTGTACTAAAATATAACAACATGAGCATAAGCCTGCATGGAGATGCCAATCTTGTTGGAAAAAGTGGAGCACATAATGGCTCTCTCGGAGCAAATAAAAATATACACGTAGAGTTGAAAGTCCCAAGTGATCCAAATTACACTGGTGGAGATGATAGGTCGACAGGTTGGTGTGATGTCATCAAAGATTGGGACGACACAGAAGACCTTGCTGTTGACGGAGCTGGAATTCTCAGTGTTGACCCTTTAAATCAAACAGTTCCCCCGGGTGGAAGAGTGCTTCCACTTGAATTTCAAGGCAAAGGAATCTATAATAATCAATATTTTGTTGTCAAAATCTCTGTTCATAAAGACTGGACTGGATATCTTTCTAGAATAAGGATGGCATACTCATGAGTACTAATATAAAGGTAGATAAAACCCTGATCAATATTGCTGCCAAGAAAGCTCTTGGTAAAGCTCATACTGCAACTATAGCTCAAACCCAGAACGAAACCATACCTTCAAATGTGCAGGTGAGTGCTGAGACAACATTTGGACAATCTGTTCCTAATACTGTGAATACCGATACTTTTTATTCCATCCAGAGTGGAACAGTAGAATATATAGAGTTTGATGTTGCGCATGTTGTTGGCTCTGACTATGATGAAGATGATTATTCTGGTTATGGTGGTTCTGAAAACTCCAGTGACACACATCACGGCTACTATCTCAAATTGCCATCAAACTATGTTGCTAGTTCTTCCAATCCAAATAAAAACACAGGATTTTTTGCGAACAGTCAACGAATTTATGACACAAGAGGAAAGCTTCAACTTGTCCCCCCTTTCTTATCTAATGCGGCGTCAAATAAATATAATTTAAAATTATATGATCAAACCAATACAAGGATTATGCCCGGAGATAGTATTGACTGGACCATTGATTATTACAATGGAATTGTTTTTGTACAAGATCCAAACACTTCAAAGGTTCCAACGAAAGCTAGGGCTTTTCTTTACATTGGAAAAATGACAAGCACAGTTATCTCCGAAGCAGGTGGACAAATAACCGTAAAAGATGAAGGTTCTAACATCACAACAGCAGCTTCAAGCTTTAACTTTGTTGGAGCATCAGTCGTTGCAAGTAATAGTGGAAATGATGTAACGGTAACTTTATCATCAGACGTCTTCTCGAGAACAGCAGTGACATCCACAACAACATCGTCTGTTTCAGACAAGATACTTGGAGTATCAGCCTCGGCAGCAATCGACATAAGATTGCCGGCAGCCTCAGGTTTTACTGGAGGTCAGTCATTTACGATAAAGGATGAAGCCGGCAATGCGAATATAAATAATATTACAATAAAAACAGCAGGGTCCGATACTATTGACGGTCAAAGCTCAATTATGCTTGAGTCGCCATACTCGGCAGTCAATCTGTATAGTAACGGCTCTAATAAATTCTTTATTTACTAAAGTGAATACATAAAGTTATTTACTATTTATAACGAAATGGGCGTGCGCGTCCATGAGTCCCTATGTTCGTCATGGTGGACTCAGCTATAAATATCTATGGAGGATTTAAAATGGCTTATAAATTTCAAATAGGGGCTGCTACACTTAGCGGTTCTATTAATGTTGCAGATGGCGCGATTAGCGGATCTGCTGTTTCAGACACTCTTGCTAGTGCAATAATTTCTGAGATCGACGCTGGTGAGATTCCAATTGCAAAACTTGCTGCTGATGCAACAATTTCTGGAAAGTCTCTTGGTGGAACTCTTGACTCTTTGACCGATGGAAACGGTATTACTGACTTCACATACAATGGTTCTGGTGCTGTTGCTATCAGTGTTCAACTTAATGGAAGTACTCTCAGTAACGGAGCTAGCGGACTTTCTTTAAATTCTGTTTATGTTGCAAGTGACGGTCTAGAAGATGATAGTGGAAAACTTCGAGTTTCACTTTCAGGTTCTGCTAGTGGTCTTAATAGAGATTCTGGTGGTATCAAAGTTGCTCTCTCAAGTTCAGGTGGTCTTGAAGCTTTAAATGATGGACTTAAGGTTAAAGTTAAAGCAGCTTCTGGTATTGACTTGGATGCTGATGGTCTTCAATTGGATGACGCATATCTCAGAGGAAAAGTTTCCGCAACAGATGCTGGTGGTGATGGTTCTTTTGCTTATAATAACACAACTGGTGTATTTACTTACACAGGCCCTTCAGCTGCTGAAGCAAGAGCTCATGTCTCTGTAACAGACGCTGGTGGTGATGGAAGCCTTGCTTATGCTCCTGGAACTGGTATATTTACTTATACTGGCCCTTCAGCTGCTGAAGTTAGAGCTCACGTTAGTGCTGGAACTGGTGTTGCAGTTAGTAATGGTCAATTTTCAATCGGTCAGGCAGTAGCTACTAGTGATAGTGTTACTTTCCAAACCGGTTCTTTCCAAGGTGATGTTGTTATTACTGGTGATCTTACTGTTAATGGTGATACTGTTACTCTTAATACAACTGAATTAGAAGTTGAAGATAGCAAAATTAGAATCGGTAAAAATGCTGTAAACCTTGCCGGCTCAACTGGTTATGGTTTTGAAATCGGTAATAATTACGCATCTCTTGTCGTTGGTAATGGCTCTGATGTCAACACTGCTTTCGTTTCCTCATTGGAAATTAAAGCATCTAGATTTATTGGTGATATGGAAGGTTCATTAGCAGAGTCCGTTCAAACAATCAGTGCCGATGCGACTTTAGATCTTGATAACGGAACTATTGTTCTTATTAACGCAGCCGGTGGAGACGTTACTCTTACCTTACCTGCTTCCGCCGGAAAATCTGGAAAAGTCATTAAGATTAAAAGAATAGATTCAGCAACAGCTAACTCTGTTACTTTAGATGGTAATGCAAGTGAGACTATGGATGGAGCTGCTACTGTTGCTCTAGACTCAGCCTTCGCAGGTTTAAGTTTAATTTCTAATGGCGCCAACTGGTTCATTCTGTAATTTATTACAACAAGATTATTATCTTATGTTCTCAAAAGAAGGTCGGGCGAAAGCTCGACCTTTTTCTATTTATTGTTAAAGGAGAAGAAATATGGCTTATAAGTTTTCAAAAGGTGATCGAGGTCTTGGAGATATCAAATTCGAAGACGATTCAGATACAGGGATTGATTTTGATCAAGATCAAATAGACTTCCAAACCAGCGGATCAACAAGGATGCAGATACACAATGCAGGCGTTGATGTCCAAGGAGACCTGTCAGTTGCTGATGTTTTTTTAATAGGACAAGATGGAAAAGTAAACCAAGGCTCTAGCGATGCACCAGTAAACTCTTATGTTTTACGACACAATGCAACCGATGGTAATAATGGAATGATGATTATGAACAATTCAACATCAATCTCAACAGATAACTTGCTAGGAGGGATTGGTTTTGATTCTAATGATGGAAACGAACCAAGTTCAATATTAGAAGCATCAGTTTATATCGCAGGATATGCAGCAGAAGCACATGGCGCTTTTGACAAAGGTGGTTATTTGGTTCTAGGTGTTTCTCAAATTAACGATAATGATGACACAATCTCAACAGAAATTCTTAGGATGGAGCAAGGTTCAATCACAACAACAGTCCCTATCCACATCAGCGGCTCTCAGACAGAAGGTTTAAGAATAGGAAAAACCGCAAGTGGTTTTAGTGAAATACAATTTGAAACTGAAGGTGTAGATACAGCATTCATACAAGTTGATTCTTCCGAAGGAATGATTATCGGATGTCAGTCCCTCAACGATGAAATTTCTTTTCAAACTACGGGTACCGATGGCACTCTTGAAAGAATGAGAATAGAGTCAAGTGGAGACATTGGGATTAGTGTGTCAAATGCCCTTTATCGACTTGATGTCCATGATAACACTACAAGTTTCGTGGTTAATTTTCAACAAGAGTCCAACGTTGCCGGAGCAGACATGATGCGTATGGACTTTTCAGACGAAAGTAATCCAAGCGGTCAAATCATATATGTGCTTGATAAAGATAATGATCGTATATATCAAGTTGTTGGAAACGGTGCAGGCGGATCAACCGTGAATACATCTTTTACAGCAGGGCATGATACAGTTATACCTCAAGGAACAAACGTTATTCCCGGTATGATTGTTGAGAGTACTGGTGTTGTTTGGTATAAACCTACAGACATTACTTCAGAAACAGCGTTGCCAAAATGCAGACTTGCATCTTCAGACGGATCTAAAACAGTGTTTGGTGTTGTAGGAGGGTTCCCAGCTCCTGATACACCAAAAGAAGAAGATTTGCCTTACGTACGAAATGGCTATGTGATAGCTCCGGCATTTCCTGCATACGGAAGAGCAGCAGGAGTAGCCTCAGACGAATGGCAAATTAATACCATGTCCATAGGAGAAGGAGTTATCTGGGTTTCTGATATAAATGGTAACATAGAGAATGGAGATTTTATAGAAAGCTCTTCTATTGCGGGCTACGGACGAAAACAAGACGATGATATCATGAGGTCAAAGACTGTAGCAAAATGTACAGAGACTGTAGATTGGTCTTCAATAACGGATACTGTATCCTATGGAAACCAAGAGTATAAGGTAAAATTAATGAGCTGTACTTTCCATTGTGGGTAAGTAACAGCATCATATATAGGCGAAGAAAAAAAGAGTCTCTAGTTTAAAACACAGGCACTAATAGTCTCTCTTGACAATAGAATGTCCTTTTCTGTTTGTAATCACTATTTATTGTTGATAAACGTTTATTAGGAGATGTATTAATGTCATCAATGTTAGAACAAGCAATTGTCGACGCTCAGGCGTTGCGCGAAGCAGCACTCAAGAATGCTGAACAATCTGTAATTGAAAAGTATGCCCCCGAGATTAAGGCTGCTGTCGAGTCCCTCTTAGAAGGAGACAATAAGCAAGAAGTAATTAAAGAAGAGTATAATATCCCATATGCTTCCGACCCTGTCGATGAAGAGCAAAATGTGGAAATGGTTGTTGAATATGAATTCAATCCCGAAGACTTTAGCTTGGATTTAAATTCGCTTCAAGAAGCTCCAGAACAAGCCCCTGAAGAGTCTGCAATGGATATAGGTATAGACACCCCTGCTGCAACTGAAGAAGCTCCTCCTGCGGCAGATGCTGGCGGTTTAGAAGATCTTTTATCAGAGTCTGATCTCTCTGAAGATAATGACCTTGTAAGTGAAATACTTGCAATTCTCGGAGAGTCCGATGAAGAAGAGGTTATTGATGAAGGTTTAACCGTTGATGTTGGAGCCGAGAAGCATGGTTGGGTAACAACCGACGATGCAACCAGAAAATACGATCAAGAATTAGAATTGGCTAAGCGCCAATCAGATGAATATAAAAATAATGCCGAACAATTGACCGGAGAGCTAGAAGGCTTGAAAGTCACATTGGCAAACTATCAAACAAATCAAGACAAGCTTCATAGTGCTGTTGCAGATATGAAAGACAAGCTTGAAGAAGCATTGATTAGCAATGCCCGTTTACTATATACAAATAAAGTTTTAAGCGATGCCTCCTTGAATGAGCGACAAAAGTCAAAACTTGTCGAAGTCATCGCTAAGGCAGAAACAATAAAGGAAGCAAAGTCTTTGTACGAGACCCTTAAAGAAGCTACAGTGGGAGCAACCAAAAAGTCTCCACAATCACTTAGTGAGTCCGTAAATCGAAGATCAAACCTTTCCCACGTTATGCCACGCCGCAAGCAAGAGACTTTAAATGAAAACAATTCTTTCTCTGAGAGAATGAAAAAGCTTGCTGGCCTAGACTAAAAATACAATTAAGGAGGTATAAAAATGTCTATTATAGAAAAATTGACAGAAGGTATCGTCAACCGTGATATGAAAGCGGAAGGTAGTGCACTTCTAAACAAGTGGTCCTCAACTGGACTTCTTGAGGGCTTGGAAACAGGCCATCAACAGGCGACAATGGCTCGTCTTTTGGAAAACCAAGCAAAAGAATTACTTCGTGAGTCTTCTAGCATGAGTGCTGGTGACGTTGAAGGTTTCGCTGCTGTAGCTTTTCCTATCGTTCGTCGTGTATTCGCCGGACTTATTGCAAATGATCTTGTAAGTGTTCAACCGATGAGTTTACCATCTGGTTTGATCTTCTTTCTTGACTTTACTTTCTCACCAGCTAAAGGTGCAGACGCAACTGGTCAAATTGATCCTCGTTTTGGTAACACCACTGATGGCAACTCTTCAATCTACGGTACTGACAAACTCGGTTCTGGAGTAATTGATGGTGTTAATCTTGTCGGCTCATCAAAGCAAGATATATCTGGTCCTCGTGGAATGGTTGGTTATGCTTACGCTTCTCCAAGTGGAAGTAACAGTACAGCGGTTGCTCAAGCTAATGCTTCTTTGAAGTCTACTTTCGTTTTAGATGGTGCCGTTTCAGAAGCTAACAAAAAACTTATCAAGTACGATGCTGATCTGCTAAGTGTTACCGATTCTAGCCTGATGGTTGGAATTGTTGATATTGAACAAGCACAACTTGATGCTGCTCAAGGTGAACCTGATTATGAAAATATGTCCGCTTTTAATATTCAAAAGCTTACAGGAACAGGCGGTCTTCAAGCATCAGATTCTGCTTTTACAGCA
>Ga0098046_1000983_pt1 | contig 10020 bp, 17 predicted proteins | sample 11BtaG_FD_77067 | JGI IMG/M metagenome (GOLD analysis project Ga0098046, IMG submission 77067) | Marine viral communities from the Subarctic Pacific Ocean - 11B_ETSP_OMZ_AT15265_CsCl metaG | ecosystem: Environmental > Aquatic > Marine > Oceanic | place: Pacific Ocean | collected 2015-01-16
AACTGCTTCCTGAATACCCCAGCCAGACGCTTTTCTTCATTGTCGTTAAACCCAAAGAACGGTCTGATTCGGTTGTTGAACGCTGCTTTCTTGGCTTGTGTCGCGTTGTCGAAGTACAACATGGCCTCGGTTGAGCTTGTCACTTTGGCCTGCATAGAGCGCAGCATGTCCCCTTCGTTCTCAAGGTCTACCGGTGTCGTGGGATACCCAGCAGCTTTCAGCCACTTCAGGTACTTCTTTGGATACGGCGCAAACTTGCCGTTGATGCCCATGCCATCCTCAGTACGGTTTTCGATTATCTCTTTGCCTTTGATCGCCGCCGCCCTAATACCACTCGTCACGCCACGCTTCACATCACGCCGCTGCGCTCTTGTGATCTTGGTAAAGTCTTCAGGGAAGGTTTTGACTTCGATCTTCAGGCTCATCGTGTTAGCCGTCCATACGACACAATGCCGCGCTCATCGTCTTCAATGGTGCCGCTGTTGTCATCGTCGTACTCGACACCGTCAGCGAATACAGCAACCAACTCTTCGTTGTATCGCTGCTGGTAGAACGTGATCATGTTCAGGAATCGGTCGTCCTGTACCCAGTTTGTAAGCTGGGGGAGAGCGTACTTCCACAACACCAGATAGGCGTTGCAGCGAGTCCACTGGGAATCTGTCAGATAAGCCGGAACCATCTCGCCTGCGATCTGCTTCTTGTACCACCACTCATTGCGGATAGTACGGGTCAGATCGGTCTGCGCCTTCGCGTGTTCAGTTGCGAATGATGTGATGCCGAAGTCCAAGATGTCGGGGACAAGGGCTACCAGATCGGAGTCTTGAGAAAATGCCATTACCACTTCACCTTGTCAGCCCAATACGCGGCTGATGCTGTTTTGTCTTTGCGCCCTGCTGCTATCTGCTTGGCGAATCTGGCCTTGAACGATCTACGTTTGGCCTTGTCCGCTTCACTCTCACCCTTTCTCGGTGGTTTGTTCTCTGCACCCTGCAAGCCAAAACGGATCAGACGAACCTTGTCGCCTTGCTTTGCCAATACTGCATGGCTCTTGTCTGGATGCTTGGGTGTTCGCTTGGGCTTGTTGTAGCCCTCGAACCGTTCACCACGGTATGTGATAGCCAATAGAACCTCCAAAAAGAGACAGCCCCACCCCGAAGGGTGAGGCCATCTAAACGCTTTAGATAGCTGCGTCGAACAGCATCTCAACACCGTAGGTATCGTCAAGCTCACCCACACCGTAGATAGCGGTGGCGTTAAGCTCAAAGGCCCGTAGTGATGCGTCACGTTGCGCTTCGATTTGGAAGTCACGCTTCATAGCGATAGCCAAAGCTTCGCGTGAGAAGACAGCGCCCTTCGCGTCATCGTTGCCGTCTACTGCTACGTTTGCAGACTCGTAAACGTCGATGCCAGCGATAGTTCCAACGTAAGCGTTAACCATAGCCGTATTCTGCGCGTCACCACCGTTGGGGTTAGCGAAGGTATTGGTTAGGTTGGCTTTCAGTTGATACGCTTGGAAAGGGTTCACAACAGCGAAGATCTCGCCCTGTGCCTTGTTGTTACGCAAGGTAGCAGCAGCTTTGAACAGATCAGCAACAGTGATCTCTTGAGCGGCAGCGCCCAGAGAAGTGCTGAAGCCGTCGAACAATGCGATCAGATCGACGTCCATCTTCGTGGCGATAGCGTTACCCAGTACCGTACCCAACTCTTCAGCAGGGTTGCCAGCGCCCATTGCAGCCAAGTCAGTCAATACTACTTGTGCGCCCACCTCACCAACGGTGATTGAAACGGAAGAAGTAGAGACAGTCGAACTGCTCATGTCGGTGCCTTCGGTCAGGTCGGCGGCAGTGATCGCAGGGTACTTAGGCACCTGAATCGTCTTGCCAGCTTCGTCGCCGATGTTGTACTGAGTAACCAATCCCATCATCAGGGATTCTTCTTCAGCGGTGAATCGTGCCTGAGCGATGATATTCGCAAACAGGTCGTCAAGGGTTGTGCTAGTTGTAGCAGCCATATTAGTAGTCCTATGTCAGAGTGGTTTATTTGGTTTTCTTCTTGAACGCACGAAAGGCTTCCCGCCCTCCATCGTTCCAGTTGTCTACCATGTCAGCCACAGATATAGGCTTCTGCGTGGAGCCACCAGCCATCCCCTGCGTGCCAGCGCCACCTTGGGAGGCTCTGACGAAATGCGGGTTAGCCGTAAGAAAGTCACCCACCAACTCATCAACAGAGAGTGGGTCGGCTTTGTCGTTGTATCTGACCGCGCCATTGTCGTCTAATACTTCAACCGAACCATCGTCGGAGAGTTTTACACGATTGCGTAGCAGTTGCGATACCTGCTCAGAATCCACAGCGTTGTGCCTGCTTGCTGCTGTCAGTAACGCACCATCTATCTTGGTGGTTTCCAACGCCATCCGCATGGCTGCAATCTCCAGATCCTTCTTTTCGACAGTCTGCTTTAGTACCGACTCGAACTCGCCTTTTTCCTTTTGGCGTTCTATGTTCGCCTGTTCACGCTCAAGCATGATCTGGCGAGCTTCGTTGATGTCGATACCTTCTAGCTGTTTGTCGTGCTTACGTTTCTCCCTAGCGACTCTATCCGCAACGATGCGGTCTAGCTCCTCTTGGGTAAACGTCTTGCTTTCCTGAACTTCCGTATCTTGCACTGGTTCAGTATCAGTGCTTTCAACCATGACTTCATCGCTCATGTGCGAACCTCTTTCGAGTGGGTGGGAGTATACCAGCTTTTGAGAAATGTCAACAGCTAGTGGGTTACTTTTTAGCTTTCTTGTTTTTCTTCTTCTTGCCGATCTGCTTCAGGCTCTTGCCGTACTTGCTCGGGTTCATCTTTGGCATCTTTCTTTCCTCGCTTCTTCTTGGGTAGTGGCAGCAGCACGTTCACGATTCCATACAGGTCATCAAATTCCAGCTTCTCGTCCTCTGGTGCAGCCGCTGCCAATGGCTCCAGCAGTTCACGAATAGCGGGTGGGATTGGTCGTCTAGCGACCAGATTCTTGGCTCGGTCTAATTCTTTGGACATGGTTATTCCTCGACTATTGGTATCCAGCGATGGCGGCAGTTGTAGCCCCCTCGCACTATGAATGGATCGCCCGGACTCTTGCCTGCCCAGCTTCCTTTCCATATCTCCGCGATCTCGTCACGGGTGTATGTCTTGTTGACGTGCGTTTCGCAGAAATCCCGTGTATCGCGTATCACGTTGCCTCGATACCTGAACTCCTCTACTCCCGCCTCGTTTGCGATGTTAATCGTGAGCGAAGCCGAGAACTGATTGATTGAATCCGTTGCGTAAGTTGTCGCATAACGCCGAAGGTTATTACCAAGGCGATCTGAGTTGTAAACGCTATGGAGTCGATCAACCGCTGCCTGTTGCGTGGCTCCAGTCGTTGTCTTAGCCACCTCCACCAGTTCTTCAATCTCTGCTTGATCGCTTGCTTGATAGATTCCATTGATTCGCCCCCTGACCTCTGAGATGAAGTCCTGTTTTGACCGACCAGACAAGGTTGCCTGATAGACACCGTTCGCCAAGGCATCCAGTTGTGACTGCGCCAAAGCCTCAAAGCCTTGGAATGATAGCCTCTGAAGCCCTGAAATGACCTCTGGCTGGACTTTTGCGAAGTTCCCATAAGTACCTAGCATCTCCTGCAAATCGTCTGAGAGGCCTCTGTAGTCGCCCAGAACGGTCTGTACGCTCGATAGATAATCGTCTTCCAGTATGCGACGCATCTCAGAGCGAGCGTTGACCGCCCACTCCAAGTCAAATAGCTTGCCTGCGCTGTCTGGTGCCGACTGTATGAGGTCAGCCATATCCCGCTCGGTAAGGTCGAAGGCGTTGGACAAGAACTCCTTGTGCCGATCTTCCATAGCCTCTTGGATATTTTCATAGACGTCATCAGCCGCCATCGCTACGCCTCACCCTCCACTGGGAACTGACCTAGCACCTGCGTCTGTCCCTCAATCTCGACGTGAGACTTGGCCAGCTTGTCGTCATCCAGCACAAGGTCTGCGATCTGCTTGTCGATCTCTTGAGCGAGGGTGGCTGACCTGACACCGCTGGATTTCATCTGCTGCAAGAACAGCAGTTCTTTGTCGTAATCACGGATGTCAAAGCTGTCGGGATAGAACACCTCAACGTCGGGCGTTACGTCTAGCCAGTTGCAGAAGTACGTCCACAAGTGTTCTTCGGCTAACTCCAACAGATCGGCCTTCTCTGACAGCTTGGCGTTAAGCATCTGGAACTCAGTCTGCATGGCAATGCCTGACATCGTCTTGGCATCGGTTCCCCGTACAGCGCCCATCTGAGCCATACGGTTGATCGCTTCGACCTTGTCCTTGATGGACTCCCTTATGCTGTTGATGTTCTGACCCGAAGGCTGCAACAGGTACGGCTGAACTGAGTTGTCCATGTCATCAGGTACGTTGATGACCGCCCCCGCTCCCGCACTCGCATCTGTGTCGTAAGTCTTCACAAGTGAGGGGTGGTTGCTGATGCGTATTAGCTGCTCGATCTCAGACAGTTCAGAGTAGATTGCCTTCTGCATGTAGGCGATGTCCGATAGGTCGCTCACCCCCACTCCACGGGTCACGCTGCGCTGTGCTGGCAGGTACACCGCTGGAATCTTGCCCAGTGGGTTGTCGATCTCGCTGATCATCTGCTCTTTGTCGCCGTCAGACTTCCACTGTTGGATCGTGTCCTTGCGCCAGATGCGGTAATAACTCACCTTCGTGGTGGCGTTCTCACGGTCTACAGCTTCACGCAGCTTCAGGTAGGTCAGTTCAAAGCGACCTGATGGGGTGCGCTCCCACTTCCAGTCAAATACGTTCTCAGGGGTAAACAGCGACAGGTAGGGCCGGATGTCTTGGTCAAGCTCCTCCGCTCGTGTCTGCGCGTTCGACTCTGGCTTATCAACAAGAATCCAGACGTGACCGTAAACGGATGACCACACCTGAGCCTGTTTCATAAAATTATTAATGCTCGCGCCATCAAGGTCGGCATCTTTCAGTGCAGCATCGAGTGCCGGATTGCCTGCCAGCGAGTTAAACACCCGAACTGGGGGAGTGCGCCACAGAAACGAACTGTAAATGTGGACAACGTTGCGGCAGTGGTTATCAATCGGTGTCAGATTGATGCGCCGAGCGTATTCGTTCTCCGACTCGTTCAGATAGCCGGTCAGGTAGTTGCCTGCCTGATACTCCTCGCCCCCAAGGTATGAGCGAACATAAAGCTCCCACCTATTCTCACTGGCATCGTAATCTGGATGCTGATATTCGATATTGCTGGCCACTATGTCCACCTCACTGGTTGTTCGATCTCTCTTTGTTTCCTGATTGGGTACAGGTATTCAACCAGATACCCCAGTGCGTCATTCATGTGATCGTAGCCATCGTCCTTGTTGGGTTGGCTCGTCCCTTCTTTATAGGTCTGTCGTTCAAGCGAAGCGATGGTCTGCTTACACTTGGGATCGACAAACAGCTTCCGAGCGCCAGTGGTAGACCGGAGCCTACTGTTGACGCTGTTGATTCTGTCTCTGATTGCGGGGTGACTGTTTCGCACCTTCACTGTGAACCCTGCGTTCTGAAGGATTGATAGGTCTGTCCTCCCTCCCGCGCTGGTCTTCCTTTGTTTGCTTGCTGGGTCTGGGTAGATCGTTATTCGCCTGTCCCCATACCTCTGCCGGATCTCGTCAACCATCTCGTCGGTGTTTGAGCCGTAGATCACGATCTCGTCCACGACGCGGATTGTATCGCCATCTCTGACCGATACCGCTGCGCTCATTGGGTCGAGGTTGAAGTCCATCCCAATGTGTAGATCATCACCGATAGCACCCTTCTTGACGCTCTCCTCTCTGCTGAAGGCGTAGTAGATGATGCCCTGATAATTGACAAACTTGGCTTCGTATTCTTGCTGAAACGTCCTTTCGTCTAGGTCATTCCGCGCTGCCTCGATCTCTGCCGCCTCAACATTGCCGCCCTCGATGGTCGTGTACTGAAAGGCTTCCCAGCCCTCCTCTGCGTCCGCGCCTCGCGTCCAAATGTCGTAGAAATGGTTTCGCCCTTTCGGTGTGCCAATAAACAATGCCCTCGTGGGATTATCTACCGAGTGCCGATCAGAGAGCGATGGCCTGATGACTTCGTACCAAGCCTCTGGCCGCATGTCTGCGAACTCGTCTAACACCGCAAAGTCTAGCGCCCTCCCTCTCAGGTTGTCAGGCTTCTCTGCTCCCTTGAGCGATATGGTCGAACCGTTCTTCAGTGTAAGAGACAACGCAGTCTCGTTGCGCTTGCTGACGTATTCCGCTGGCATAGCCTGATTGAGCATGTCCCATGCTATATCCTTGGATGCTCGGTAGGTTGGGCAAACCAGCCAGCAGTTCTTATTCTTACCAGACAGTGCTGCGCGAATAAGCTCATAGACCGAAAGATAGGTCTTGCCAAACCGTCTACCAGCGACAACAGCCCTGAAGCGTGAGTCACTGAAGAAAATGTCATCCTGTGGCCTAGTTAGCCGCATCAGCCCTTTCGATAACGATAGGCGGTAGGTCTTGGGCCTCTGTCTCTGGCTGATCTGCCTGACCCAACCAGTTCTTGCCAAGCCAGACAAGCATCGTGGAATTGCCGTCCATAGCGGCGGTGAACTGCCTACGTCTGAGGCTCATCTTGCCCCCACTCGCCTTTTGCTTGAAATAATCCGAAAAACCAACCCCGCGCTCTCTCTTGCAGGCTGCGTTCAGGGTGTCATAGTCGATGCCAAGGATGCCTGCCTGCTCCTCTCCGGTGCAATGGTATTCACACATCCTATCCACCTGATCCCAATCTATGTCAATCAAGGGTCTGCTCATTTCTTTGTTGCTCGCCTAACCGCTTTGCGTTCCGCCTCAGTGTACGAAGCCTTGCCTTTGCCCCCTTTCGAGGCTTTGTTCTTGGCTCTTGATCCTGCTGCCTTCTGCCCAGACGTGAGAGAATCCCGCGCACCTTTCGGCAGATACCGGCCCTGACCTTTCTCGCCCACATAGTCCCAGTCTTGATCCGTCCAGCGGCTCAGTGATGTCTCTTTCTTCTTCCCTTCGTACTTGCCGCCCATCTGTTTGTAGTAATTGACAGCGAGTTGTGCAGCCCTGCCAGACCATTTGCCGCCCATCTTACGCTTGGCTTTGGCCTTAGCCCTCTCCCAGATTTCGGGATTCTTTCGCTTCGCAGTCTCAGCCATTACTTGTCAGCCTTATGGCTTGCACCAAAGTAGAACGACACCACCGCTGATACCACCCCTCCCAGATAACCAAGGACGAGGTTTATCACTGCCTCTGAGTTAGCGTCTGGCGGCTGAACTGTAACAAGGGTGACGTATCCACCGAAAAACAGAAACGCCAATAACGCCAGAACCTTTGGCGTCCAGTCGCCGTTCTTCCTTGCGTCCTGAATATCGGCGGTCTCAAGCTCAAAGATGTCTACTTCAAGCTCTGCCAAACGGGTCTTATAGGCTAAGTCAGCCTTCTTGATCTCTGCCATTTGTTCCGGTGAGGCTTCGCTGAGAGCCTTCTGAACGGCTTGTGGCTCTGCTGGCACCCCTAGTACCTGTGCAAGTATTTTGCCCGCTCCGGCCCCCACAGGGCCGCCTATGGCGCTCCCTAGCGTCGGTGCTACTGCGCCCACTAATCCCTTGATCGCGTCCCACTTCATACTTCAGCCCTCACACCCGTTACTTTCAGGGTCATTCGTTCTTCGTGTCCGTTGAATATGTCCATCAATGCCGCCAACGTCTTCTTGGAGTTGTACACAGCAGGTTCCAGCGCATCTGAGACGAACCGATCACCAACGCCGATACATCCCTCGATGTCGTGGGGGAAGTTGGCAACGTGGATCAGGATATAACTGCGATCTGGCACATCCATCAACTGAATCACATCTTGGAACCGCGTCCCGCTAAATGGTTGGCAGGCATACGTCCCCTCTGGGATACAGGACACGTTTGGCTCGTTGTTTTTCCAAGGTCGTTCAATGGTGAAGCATGACCAGTCGCCGACACTTAGCTTTCCAAGCGTCCCGCTGTCTAGGTATGCAAATCGTTGCAATAAAGCCATTTGCGATCCTTGTTTTGAGGCTGATTCTGTGCTAGTTGCGAATAATACCCCAATTTTTTACAAAAAAGGCAACTTTTTCGCCCTCTCCCCTGTTGTGTGTGTAAACCTTTGGTGTACAATGATCCCATCAACAACGAGGAACGGACATGCTAACAATCAACTTCAACATCTTGGAAAACGGAATCATCAAGTCAAACGAAGGAGAGGTTCTAGCCTACTTTGACCGTAACGCCGAGATGCTACACGTCAATTGTGACCGAAGAATCTACGAATGCGACAGCGACGAACTGGCTGGCGATATTCTCGCCATCTGCTTGAAAGCCTGTGGAGAGGCCGCATAAGCGGCCCAAGGGGATCACATGAAACTACGCTACCCACTCGCCCTTTTGCTGGTTGTTCTGATCTCTTGTGTCTCTGAGCAAGACTACCAAGACGCGCTGCACGAAGAAGCCATCTATATCCAAGCGGTGTGTGATGGTGTTCACGGGGACTACCTAAGACTTCGGCCTTCTTGCAATGCAAAATGATCTCTTTGGAATAACAGCAACCCCGCCAGCTTCCCCTAAGATGTTCTCAATTCAGGACATAAGCAAAGGTGTAGCCGCTGAGGTTTACAAGGAAAGCCATTACTTTGGCGATAAAGGCTTTCTGCATGTTTACAGCTTCGGCGCTGTGTTCGATTCTTTTTGTTGGGGAGCCATAACCTACGGCACACCAAATGCCAAGAACATAAACGGCCTGTACAAAAGCGACGAGCAACACGGGGTGTTGGAGATTACGAGACTGGCCTTCAGGGAGGGATCGCCCAGAAACTCACCCTCTCGCCTTATATCCCAATCAATCAAACTGCTTCAGCAACGCTATCCACTGCGGTTGGTCATTACCTACGCTGACACAGCGCAAGGCCACACTGGTGGAATCTACAAAGCATCAAACTTTACCTACCACGGGCTAACCGCTCAGAAAACAGACTTTGTCCATCCAGACGGAAGCATAAAGAAGATGAAAGGCGTCAAGTATTCAGAGATGGAGGGCGAGTGGGTAAAGCGAAGTCGGAAGCACCTGTTCAGCTTTCGGCCTGCTTGCTAACCAGCCAGACGTTCTCCCTCGCCTGATCCTCTGGCTTCTCTGCTGGCGGATTGGGTTCTGGGCCTTCCTCGTACAGATCAGAGATGATTATCGTAACCTGCGAGTTGTTGTCCATGTCTTCAATTACTATTGTCGGCATCAAAACCTTGCTCCAAGTATCGCTCTCTCGCTGTCAGTGCCCCTAGATCCCTGCAAGCCTCCTCCAATAACTGAATATCCTTTGTTCTGGCGTATTCAGTAAGCAATTGAACCACATTGCCGCTCAAGAAGTTGAGTTGATTTGCGACGATATATTCCCACGGCTGGATCTCTTTCATCATTCAAAGTCTACCCGATGAATCTCCCCACGCCACTCGTATTCACCAGCTTCGTGTCGGCCATGAACCCTCACAAACTCCGGCTGCAACAGGAAATTGTTCTTGATCGACAGCACTGCGAATCCAGATGACCAATTCTTGGGTGAGTCCTCTGCGTAATCAAACGTCGGTTGGTTAGGTTCTGCCATCGTGCCCAGTTGAATGCCCAGTCTTGTGCCGGTGTAGTCGGAGAACGGCTTGGCTTCTTGGTGGTGGGTATGGCCTGACACTGTGTGCGTTCCAGACATCAGCGTGGTTCTGTGGCCCCCAGTGATACCTGCGCCGATTGGCTTGTGCCGGATCATGATTGGTCGCTCTGCGCCCTCAACCCACAGGCTTGTGGAGAATATCCACGCCGGAAACTGCTCGCGCAGGCTAAACCCCGGCACCCCTTTGTACTGCGGCAGAGCGTCAGCCAGCTTCATGTCAAACCGAGAATCGTGGTTACCCATCACCCAGTAGCGTTTGGAGCTTGGCGAAGC
>Ga0098046_1000985_pt1 | contig 10016 bp, 7 predicted proteins | sample 11BtaG_FD_77067 | JGI IMG/M metagenome (GOLD analysis project Ga0098046, IMG submission 77067) | Marine viral communities from the Subarctic Pacific Ocean - 11B_ETSP_OMZ_AT15265_CsCl metaG | ecosystem: Environmental > Aquatic > Marine > Oceanic | place: Pacific Ocean | collected 2015-01-16
AAGCTCAGGCAGTGCCACGGCATCTGGTGGCTGTGCCCTGTATGTGCGCTCTGCCACTGGGGTCAGCTGGAAGTCTTTGAAGTGGCGCATGGTGATGGTGGGTGCGCCAGTGGTGAGCACCCAGACTGTGACGTATGTGACCTGCTTGAGCACCTGGGCATCACCAGCAGACCACCATGCTGACCGGTATATGCTGACCGGTGCAGGCTGGGGTGCCATCACATCACCACTGACAAGCGAGCCCAGTGCACGCTTGCCTGACAGCACAAACAGGCCACGCTGACTGTCAGCATCACCAGACTCACTGCCGGTGTGGTGTCCAAAAATGACAGTGCCATCATACAAGGTGGCAAGCGCACCCACTGGAAAGCCCACACGGGTTGACCATGGTGCCAGAGCAGATGCCTGGGGCAGCCGGTCAACGTGCAGCACCAGCCCCAGCCCTGGCCTGTCAGAGCCATCTACTGGCAGATAAAGCTGGTATTCACGCTGGGCTGCACTGAAGCAGCTGACCGCTTTGACGTGGCAGTCAGGGGTGATGCGCTGAATGATGTTGTCTTGCGCAATGGTGAGATTGATGACATCACTGACAGCACCACCAGTGAAGCCACCAGTGATGGCATACACACCGTCATTGCCCAGGAAGACGACACCCAGCCCAGGCACTGCCTGGATGCTGTGCGGTGCCCTGCAGGTCACACTGGTGCTGATGGTGGTGACTGTGAAGCCAGTGGTGAAGGTGCCCTGCACCACGTCAATGCTGTTCTCTCTGAACACCAGCAGGTCAGTGTAGCTGGCATACAGCGCAGTGATGCCACCACCAATGTTGCTCAGCTCAATGTATGAGTCAGCACTGAACTGCTCAATCAGCCCCTGGGCACTGAAGAACAGGGTGCGCGCATCATCGATGCCACCATCAAGAAACAGACAGCCAGCAAACAGAGCGCTGAAGCGTGCACGCGGTGCTGGAAGTGGTCCAGTTGCCACCACTGGTGCTGGCTGCCCCAGTGTGCGTGTCTGGTTCGCATCATAGTAAATGCCATCCACGTTGTTGCGCACCAGGTCAACGAAATACAGCGTGCTATCACCAGGGGCATTGCTGTCATTGCTGAAGTTTGTGGTGCGATACAGCTTGCGTGCCACTGTGCCAGCTGGGCCGGTGGGGATGTCTATAGCACAGGCATATCTGAAGCCTTCATGGTCCTCTGGCAGTGACCATGTGGCTGTTGCCAGCGTGCTTGCAGGTCCTTCACTGCCAGTGTCACTGATGAAGCTGACAGCCCAGCCGAACAATGAAACCTTGTCACCAGTGGCAGCACTGGCACCAGTGTTGTCAGACAGCCCCAGACCCCAGCGCCCGCCATCAGGCACTGCTCTGGTGTCTGATGGGCACCACAATGTGGTTGCCCCACCACCCGTTTGAGGGTCAAACGCTGGCACACCACCAGACGGTTTGGGCATGGGAATGTTCAGCCTGGGGTCCACAGCAGTGGGTGTGCCACTGAAGCCAAAGTCACGCACCAGAAAGCCAGTGAACACCAGCGCGCTTTGTGGTGAAGGCCATGGGTTCACCAGCAGTGGGCGGTCAACACCATTGGTGATGATGGTGCCGTATCCGGTGTCAGTGAACCAGCTGCCTGCTTCAGTGGGTGTGGGGATGTTGCGCCCTGTTGCCAGCGTCTTGATCTGCACCAGTCCGCTGCACTCATACAGCAGCTGCAGGTTCCCCTGCTCTTCAAGCAAGACGTGCTGACGCGCACCACTGGCAAGGTGCTGGGCTGCATGCAGGCTGTGTATGGGTCCGCAGCTTGTGAATGGTGCCCAGCTGCTGGCCCCAGACATGAAGCGCTCATACCCCAGACGGGTTGACCACCCACCAGTCTCTTTGTCGATGACAAGGTTTTGAGCCACATTGGCGTTCTGCGGGTTCTGGGGCAGCTTTGTTTCAAGCCCACCGGCCAGGGGTGTCTGATAGGTGTTCTGCTTCATGAAAAGGTCAGCTTGCCGTATGGGTTGCGCACAAAGCGGTATCCAGCAGTGGGGCTGCCCTTGATGATGCGTCTGGGCACCTGAGCCAGAAAGCGCGCTTCCATGCCCTTGTAAAGCACTGCGCGTTCTCTGGAATAGGCCACTGCCAGAGCGCTTGCACCATCCACTTTCAGCGCCAGCTTCTCAAGCGCGCTGTATGCCAGCATCTTGCTATAGCTGGCAGGTATCAGTGTGGCGTCTTGATCTTCCTGCATGCGCGCTGGGTTGATTGATACGCGCACATCCAGCTTCTGATCTTCTGCTGGGTGTGGATACAGCTGGATGCTTCTGTAAGCACTGCTCTGATTGAAGCGGTATCTGACGGCGGTGCTATGGAAGGCTTGCCCCTGCAGGGTGCCCAGCGCCAGGTCAGGCTTCAGTGTGATGCCACCTTTGGTGTTGATGGTGTCACGGTCAATGATGGCACCACCTTCTGCATCTGCATTGCGCACCCTGACTGGCGCGATGATGCCAGCTTCACTGCATGTGAAGTAGTACCGACGGTATAAGCCGGTGTGATTTGGGATGGTTTCAGGGGTGAAGTTGAGCGTCTGGGTGTCTGACAGGGTGAAGCTGCTGACCTTGCTGAAAGCCGATTCAAAGCCACTGCTGACATCAGAGCGGTATGCTGGATAGTTCTGGGCATTAGGGCCGGACACGTTGACCATGTATACGTCAACGGTGCGCGCACCCTGCCCTGCGCTTGCACCCACCACGGTTACACCGCGCACCATCTGGGGTGCGCGCACCAGCACACCTTCACTGGGCACATACGCTTCCACGGTGCCCAGAAGGTCTGCGTCAAGGTTTGCGTCTTCACGTTCCCACTTGCTCAGCATCAGTGCTTTTGCTGGCACACCCACACTGGGGTCAGCGACATTCAGCACGTTCATGCTGTCACTGGGCAAGAAGACATCCCTGCGCTTGACCAGTGCGCTGACAGCGCCACTGGCACCCCGATAAATCCGGTCAAGATACAGCGTGGTGCCGTTCTCTACCCAGGCAATCCGGTGTTTGTGCGCATTGCCTGCGCTGTCAGTGAAGGTGACTTCAGCACGCGCCAGCTCACTACCCGGCTTCACCAGGTCAGTGCTGACTGGAAAGCCGGTGCCAGTAGCCGTGGCAGTGCCACTGGTGACATTGAGCGTCAGCGTGGTGTCAGTCCACACCTGCACCTTTCTGTCACGGGTAGAGAAATCCCAGTGCCTATCAGTCAGGCATCGCACCTGGGCATCATTGAGCAGGGTGACAACCTGCGCTCTGTATGTGCTGTTGCTGGGGTCATAGTCCAGCAGGGTGCCCATAAAATCCAGCAAGCTGCCCAGGTTCATTGTCTACCCCTGCAAAGAAGAAGCCCCACCACCAGCATAGGTGGTGGGGCTGGTGAAGGCAGTGTGGCTGCCTTGCGATGATCAGAACTGCTTGAAGACGATGATATCAACCGTGTTGGCAGCGACGGCTTCCAGAGCCACACCAAACGCCTGCGCAGTGTCAGCTGCAACGCGGGTGTCAACGGTGCCAGTGGCAGCCCGCCCAACGGACAGCGGATCACCAGCAGCAACACCAGCACCGCACTTGACGTTCTCTGCATAGCCAGCGACAACGCAACGCACCTGCTGGTCAGCAGTGGCAGCGTTCAGCGCCACACCGATAGCAAGCGAGTTGCCAATAGCAACGGTGCCAGCTTCAGTGACAAACAGAGCGCGGTCAGCGCCAGTCTTTGTGGTGTCAAAGCCAACGCAGTCACCAGCAGCAATGGTGCCACCAGCGATGAAGGTCTCAATCTGACGGCGGTTGCTGGTGTCACCAGCTTCACCAGCCTGCAGAAGCTGAACGATTGTGGAAGTAGCCATGGTCTATGCCTCACCATCAAGAAGGACACCGTGACTGGCAAGATGACCAGTGACCAGCTGCATGCGACAGAAGACCATAGCGGCCTCAGTGGCAGTGCCAGGAACAGGCATCATGTCAGAGACATTGAAGAAGCCATCAGTGTCAGCGTAAAGCTGGAACTGGCTGCTGGTCAGAGCGTATGCGCTGACCGGCTTGGCTGGCGTGGTGGCAGTGAAACCCAGGTTGGGCTCAATGTAGATCCGAGCACCGCGCCACATGGCAACCATGTCAGCATCAAGACCATTGCGGTCAGACGCGTTGACATAGCGGACAGAAGACTGCTGAAGTGCCTGGAAGGCAGCAAAGCAGCTGGGTGACATCAGCAGGATGTCAGGAAACTCACCACTGGGGCTGCGCACCTGGCAGTTGATGAAGAGCTGGTCAAGGTCAGCAAGGCTGAGCGTGCCACCAGCGTCAACGTTCTGGTTAAACCAGTTCTGGCTGCGATACGTCGTCTTGCTGAGCCCACCAACCGTGTTGCTCTGGGTGGCAGCAGAGACACCTTCAAGCCAGCCAGTGGTGTTGCCTGACATGCCATTGAGGGTCTGCAGGCTGGTCAGCGTGGAACTGTTGCCACGGATGATCTGCTTGCTGACTTCCTTCTTCAGCCCCAGCATGACGTTCTTCATCTTGGATTCCAAGATGTTGACCACTGCCAAATCACCCTTGTTAGCTGCCTTCTCAACAGCGCTCAGCACGATGGGCTGGGTGAAGTTGCTGTACTCATACTTTGCAGTCTGGAAGGGGTCAGTGACAGCCATGCTGACAGGCTCAAAGCCGTTGCTGAGCTGGGTGATGCTGCTGTGCTCACCAAAGATCACCGGCTGCTCTACGCGCAAGCCACCAGAGACTTTGACGAGGTTGCCTGCCTGCTCAATGGCGCGAATCAGTGGGTGAGAAAGATAGCTGTTGTCGACCAGCTTATCGCGCAGGAGCTGCAGCGTGGTGCTGATGACTGACTGGGGTGCCATGATGGAACCTCTGAAGTGTGAAGTGGTTGTATTCCGGTTCTGGCTGGTGCCAGTGGCTTACAAGCTCCATCATCTGGGTGGCTTGCTGCCTATCTGCTTACCAGCATCCTATTGGTAAGTCTATTGATTACTTGCGGTGCATTGACTGGGCAAGTGCCAGGATGTCTGCACTGGTCATGGTCTTCAGCTCACCACGGCTGGGCTTGCTGGCGCGATTGCTGCCCCTGATGGCAGGCGCGGTGCCTGTCATGGCAGCCTGCCTGCGCGCTGACCGCTTTGCCTTGCTGGCTGCCTGCTCTGCTCTGGCCTTCTGCTTGCTCTGCTTGCCCTTTGCTGCCCAGTAGGCAGTCTCAAGGTCAAGCGCTTCATTGCCTTCAAGAAGGTGCTGCACTTCAGAGCGCAGTTCTGTGTCAGAGCTGAAGTCTGGGTGCTCTGTCATGAAGCGCTGGTATGACTCTTCAGCAGCCATCTGCTCATACTCTTGCTGCATGGGCTCAAGCACATCACGCAAGCGTCGATTGACTTCCTGTTCAATGCGCGCAGTGATGCTGGCTTCATTGAAAGGGTCATACTCTGGCACTTCTGCAGGGTCTGTCAGTGACTCCCTGCCCTTCATCAGTGCCTGACGCTCTCTGATGAATTCGCGCTTCTGCTCTGCCAGGTCTTGCGTCTTGCGTGTGTAGTCACTGCGCAGTTCTCGCATCAGCTTTGCAATGTCTGGTGGCACCTGCTTTACAGCATCATCCCATGACAGGCTGCGCGTGCGTGGTGCTTCATCTTCACCGGCTTCTTCAATCTCGACTTCACCGGCTTCTGCTTCAGCAGCTGGGGCAGCTTCCTGCTCTGGTGCAGCTTCTTGCTCTGGTGCCTGGGTTGCCTGTACTTCTGCCAGCACTGCTTCTGCAATGCTCTGGTGTGCTGGTGCGTCTGGTGTGGTCATGTCTGACTTCCTTCTGCTGATGGTTATTGGATTGTCTTGATGGGCTGACCGTTGCGTGCATACCAGCCGGGATTGAAGCCCGGTGCCCTGATGAACTGCACCGGCTTGCCGAACAGCTTTGCACCCAGCTCAAAGACAGACACATCACTGATGCGCCCCACTATGAAGGTGCGCCATCCAGGCAGGCTGCCAGTGGCAGTGGCTGACTGGGGATCGACATACAAGTGAAGGTATTTGGTGCCGTTTTTGCCGATCCAGAGCGCGTGAGGGTTGCCCACACGCAAGCCACTGGCACCAGGTGTGCCTGCTGGCTGCCACTTGTCTGTATAGAAGAAGCTGACCGGCTGCCTGCGCTCGATTGCATCCACCAGATTCGCATCAGTGCCACCGGCATAGCTTCGATAGTATGCCTGCCCTCTGGTCTTAGGGATGACCGTTTTGGGCTTGCCATACCCAAAGGTGCGCAGTAGCCGTGCTCTGAAGCTGGTGAAGCCCATGGGTCAGCCCCTGCGCATACGGCTGCTGAAGTCAAAGTCTTCTTCTTCTTCCACGTCCATGCCATCAGGGCTGACTTCAATGCGCACTTCAGCGCGCTCTTCATCAGCAGGCGCATCAAGAAAGGTGCTGAAGTCTTTGTCTTTGGCAAGGCGCATCAGGTGCGCGGTGATGGCAGTCAGTTCTTTGTCACCCTTGATGGCATCCAGGGCCACTGGCAGGGGCTGCCCGTAGTCTTCAGCAGCTGCTGACATCATCAGCAGGAAGCGTGCCACTTCTGGTGCCAGCCGTGCCTCTGGCTCAGAGTATGACTCTGGGGTCAGGTCAAGACCCATGACCTTTGCCACGGCTGCCAGTGCCTTGCTCAAGCTGGTCAGCACCTTTGCATTGAATGGGCTGCTGGGTGGTGGGATCAGCTCAGCAGCTTCTTCGCCAATGATGTCATCCTGGGCTGCTGCCAGGTCAGCCATCTCTGCAGGCATGCCTGAACGGTCAGAGTAAAGTGGCATTGTCTTGCGCTCCGATGGCAGCAGCTTCAGCCTGGGCTTCTGCATCAGCCTGACCAGCTGCCATTGATTGTGGTGGGGTGTTCTCTGGTGGTGGTGGTGCTGCCAGGAAGCTTTCAGGAAGCTGGTATGCACGCACCAGCTCTGCCAGCACTTCTGCTGGTGGGGTGCCCAGCTGCACCAGCAGCGGTGCAATGCGCTCAAGCACTGCCTGACGCGCCAGGTCTGACATAGGCGTGGTGCCTGCATCCACTGCCCAGTATTGGAAGTCACCAGTCAGGTCATCTGCTGACAGGATGGTGGGGCCTACTGGGTTTGGCAGTGCCAGTGGCTCTGCATCATCACCCAGGACCACGCTCAACATGACATTGTAAGTGCGCGCAATGCCGGTGATGACACCATCCCTGACACGCGCCATGCGCCCCACTTCACTGCTGGTGTAGGCCGCCAATAGGTTCTGCTCTGTTGCCGTTGACTTTGTGACTTCACCACGTGTGAAGGGTGCCAGCAGCCCTGCTGCATTGATGTCATTGTCAACGGTCTGGGCATACAGGCTGATATCAGCAGGAATAGGTGCCTGGGGTACTGGCGTGATGTTGCCCAGCAGGTCTGCACCAGGTGGCAGGTCTATTTCAATAAACTCACCATCCAGCCCCTGGGCAATCTTTGCAGCACCGTCTTCACTCAGGAAGCCAGCGCGCACCATCCACTGCCTTGCCATACGTCGCACACCCTGGGCTTGATAGGTGCGCATGACGTTCAGTTCTCTGAACTGGTCAAGCGAGCGCTGCACCAGCGAATAGCCGCGCAGTGGGGTGTCAGGATCACGGCTGAAGTACAGAGGCAGCAGGGGCACCACTGGCCTGCCATTGGCTGACTTGAAGGGGATGCCGGTGGTTTCATGCACCAGATCAGCATCAGGGGCTTCAGTGTCAGAAGCAGCGCTGGCATCCAGGGCACCCACCTGCACGGTGATGCCAGTGAACAGAAAGTCAGTGCCATCAGCATAGTCTTCAGACCACACCAGCAGCTTGTCATGCGCCAGGTCATACAGCTCAACCACCTGCACCCACTTTTCAGAGTCAGGCACCGTGGTGGGGGCACCCAGCCCCAGCATCTGGTCTTTGCCAGCAATGCCGGTGGATTCAATCCACTTGCTGTATGTCCTGGGTCTGAAAGCCTGTTCAGGCTTTCCATAGCGCTCTGACGCTTCCTGCAGTGGCATCAGCTGAACATGCCCCACATAGCGCTGAGCAGCCCAGCTGGCTGCAGTGGCATCCACCAGCACCGCCCATGGTGGCAGTGCTGCGCATGACACGCGCTTCAGAGGGTCAACGCTGACCACTGGTGCCAGCTTGATAAAGCCACATGGATAGATCAAAGCCAGCCGGGTTGCATCTTCCAGCTGCTCACGAATGGTCAGCAGATACTGGTTCGCCGTGGCTTCAGCCACTTGAGGGTTGCCCCTGGCGCGCAGGTCAGGCTGCACAAAGACGGCTGGGTTCTTTGCATACAAGCTGCCCAGGTAGCTTTCAACCACGGCGTATGCTTTGGGCACTTCAGTGCGCAAGATGCCATCAAGTGTGGGGAATGTCTCATCTTGCCAGAAGCGCGTCATGTAGAGATTGCGCAGCTCACGCATCTCATCACGTCTGGTGTCCCAATATTGACGGTGCTGATGGTAGAAGTCAGCCACTTGCTCTGGTGTCAGCATGGTCAGCCTTAAAAAGGAAGTGCAGAAGACCTGATACGCTTTGCCCTGCTGGCACTGATCAAGTCATCAATCCTGGTCTTGCCAGATACTAACGCATGTGTCCGCCAGGATGACGGTACATCACGCATGCAGCGATAGGCCAGCGCCATTGCTACGGCTGCATCATCATGGCAGCCCCTGGGTGCCTCTGGTGCCACCTTGCCTGCTGGAATGGTCAGGCTGCGCAGCTCAAGCCATGTGGCGCGGTCCATTATCTTGATGATGCTCAGGGCTTCTCTGAGTGTATCGAAGGCATCAAGTTTGCTCTGCAGCGTAGTCACCCAGGGCTTGCCTGCTGGGCTTCTCCACTGCTGGCGATATCCGCAGTTGCCCAGCTCAAGCAGATGGGCATGCCCGTGGTTATTTGACTCTGCCAGCACCAGCGCCTGATTGTATCGGCTTGCCACTTGGATGACGCGGTGCGCCCACTTGCCAGGGGTGACTGTGTTGCAGCGCTCTGTATAGACCGGCTGCATGGTGGACACTGACACCACTGCCAGCGCGCTGTAATCACCGCCCACACCACCACCGATGTCAACGCCCATGACATAGCGGTCATGTGGGTGTGGTGGTTCAATCTCTCTGCCAGCCGTGGTGCCGATGTGTTCCACCACATGGATGTCAGTCAGCACTTCATCACCGTAGTAACCACCCTCACGTTGCAGGAAGCAGTCATCAAGGCTGGCTGGGTATTCCCGCCTAAACTTGTGATCACTGCCCAGCCGTCTGCTGGTGGTCCGGTGCCAGTAAAGCTGCCCAGTGCTCAGGGCATAGCGGTCAGCCAGTTCTGCTTCAGCGCTGGTGGGCTGGAAGTCATCAGGCACCAGGTCAGCCGTATAGGCAGGGTGTTCATGCCACCACATGGTAATCAAGGTCCACCCGTTCTCTGGCGCACCCTTGACCAGCTGGCTGAAGAAGTCTGCAGGGTTGTTTGCGGTGCTTTCTACCATCAGCAGGCCATCACCCACTGCTGCATCAGCCTGGGCAATGACTTCTTCAAGGTCAGGCGCATAGGCCGCTTCAGACACCAGCACAGCAGCAGGGGTGAAGCTGCGCAGCCCCGTCTGACTTCTGCTAGTAAATGCCTGCAGGCTGGCACCAGTGTCAGCATATACAACCTTGCCCCTGGCTTTGGTTTGTATCGGGCGCTGCAGCAGTGTGGGTGGGTCATTCAGCCAGCGCCTAGGATCATCCATCAGAGCAGTGGCGCTGTCATCTCGCATGCTCACCACTGCATGCATGGCTGCATAGCTGGTGGTGTATGCCATGTGATGCAGCACCATCTTGCAGCCAGTGGTTGCAGCCACCTGGCGCGCCTTGACAATGATGATGCGCTTATGCCCAGCCTGCACTGCATCAAAGATTTTGCGCTGCATGGGCAGTGGTGAGAAGCGCACCGGGCGCTTGCTGTCTTTGTCCTGCACGGTGTG
>Ga0098046_1000987_pt1 | contig 10013 bp, 7 predicted proteins | sample 11BtaG_FD_77067 | JGI IMG/M metagenome (GOLD analysis project Ga0098046, IMG submission 77067) | Marine viral communities from the Subarctic Pacific Ocean - 11B_ETSP_OMZ_AT15265_CsCl metaG | ecosystem: Environmental > Aquatic > Marine > Oceanic | place: Pacific Ocean | collected 2015-01-16
TACAACTTTTATTAATTTCGGCATATATTATAATAAACTATTATTATTACATTTATTTCTCAAGACGACTTCCCTCAGGGGTCATTACAATTGAATGTACAGCACTTACATAATGATTCACGTTGTAAGCATTCGCAGCACCACCATCAGTAGAGGTAGATTCTACTGTTAGATTAAGATTAGTATTGACTGTGTTGAAAGTGGTATTATGAATCGCAAGATTGCGTCCTAAGAAGAATGTTTTAGATTTGTAAAGGTCTTTATAACCATCAAACGAGAGAAGTTTGTGTGGCATACAATAATCATAAGATTTATGTTGTTCAGCAATTAGTTCTTGCGATAGACTTCCTAGACGTGCTTTATTGCAATCAATCGAACGAGCAGGGTGTTTAATTCCTTTGTATTCATAATTGTATTGACTAATTTTTAGGAAATCAAGATTACCTGCGACATTACGAGAACTGTAACTGGTAGCACCCACAACGTGAGGGATACTTACAATTCCTTTAGCACGTGTGGCGACAAATGGAAGATTCATAGAAGCAAGAGTGGTTCCACTTTGTACATTCGATCGTACGAGTTGATATCCTTTCATGTCAAGACGCATACCTTCAGCACTATTCATCGCTTTTTGAAGAGCAAGGATGTAACTTGGAGGAGGAGTGATAACCGGAACTTCAAGAGCAATATTTTTCATAGAGTATTGAATTGTAGATTCGTCAGCAATTTTAGTTTTCATTGTTACTTTCTCAGCAGAATCACGAATCGCAACAGGTACATCTCCAACAAATGTTAATTTAATACCTTCTTCTACAACAGTAATTGCAGTGAGCGCAGATGTTTCTCCTAGACTTGCCCCAGCAGCATTGAACCCTTCAAGAGATGTTCCAATTTTAAAAGGACAGGTGTTAAGAGATTTAGGGTTATTGACATAGAACGAATCGTGTAGAAGAATAAGTTCGTTATCTAACGACGCACGTCCAGCAGTCGTCATAACAACATCAGTTGTTCCCGCCCCTCCAGCAGGAATGGTTAATCCCCCTGAGAATAACGCATCTGCGTCTGTAATATTTCCAGATATAACAATTTCAGGAATAGCACCATCAGTTTGATCTACAGTACCAGTCCATACTTCTGTTACAGCATCAAAGGTAGGAGCAGTAAATACAATATCAGGTACGCCTAGTGCTGAGGAAAGTGTATCATTGAGATGAGTCGCAAGAGAATCTGCGCCACCTATGAAAACTGGAACAGTCACAAAAACAGGAGAAACAAAAAGAGCAGCACTCGAAGCACCAGCAGCAATTGATAAATTACCACCAGGTGCTTCTATTTGTCCTGTTATTGTTCGCTGAATAAAAGAACCACTTAAGGTTACATCAGCAGCGTTTCCATTAGTAAAAATAACTCGTGTAGTAGGATTACCAGCATCTACCGCCACTGTAACACTTTGTCCCATAGTCGTAAGTTGCGCTTGAATTTCAACCACAAGAGCAGCAAGGTCAGCATAATTTCCTGGAGTCATAATTTGATTCGATGCTGCTCCACCACTGGGTGTTCCTGTAAAAAAATGATTGCCACCAGGTGCTTGGTAAACAAAATAATTACCAAAAACCATAGTGTTTGCTCCTGGACCAACTTCGAAAAGATTTGAAGCGCTAGGAGCAGCAACACAGTTTCCATCTACATCATCACCCTGAAGCATATTGAATACACTTGGAGCATTAAGTTGAATACGAATACGAAGTCCACCTAGTGCGCCTAGAGGAATGACTTGGTCAGCATTAAGAAGACTGGATAGACGAATAGGTAATTGAATTTTTTGCGATTGGTAAACAGGTGTTCCATTTGAAACGGTGGGGGTTACAGGTTGGGCATTAGGAGAAACAAAAGGACTTATTTCTTGATAATCATTTGTGTAGCATTCTGTTACAGTCATACGTTTGAATGTACCATCTTGTACGTCACGGTCACTTCCATTATTGTGCGACATAAGAAGGGCGTTGAGAATGTGGGCGTCTTGAATTTCCTCAAGTAGTACACCATCTTGAAGACTGTAAATACTGATTTGATTAATCATACCACCCATACCCATATTATTTTGGGGGCGAAGATTATATACAACTCCATCACTTGAAACATATTCAAAATCAAAAGAAAGAACTACATCCGCCGCTGAATAGAACCCAATCGATCCATGAAGATCAAAGTCGAGAACTGGCGCAGAACCTGCGGTGGATGTGGCATTTAAACCATTCTTAGATTTTACACTAAGAACACTTTGAGGAAGGTATTGAATTTCGGACGAACTAAATAGAGCGCTCATATAATAATTATAAATATAATAATTCTAAATCTTTATTTATACTTCAAAAAATAATTATATCTTCTTATAAAGATCATTATCAGGTTTTCCTTCACCAACTTGTTTAGGATTTTTCATAATAAATGCATACGTTCTCGCATAAGACCATTGCGCCTTAGACATTTTATTTTTTGCTACACCTTGTGTTTTTTTCCCATCTTTTGTTCGAACGCTGGAAGGATTGCTAGACCAAGCACCTGAACCTCTGTTATATACTTGTTGTAATATTGATTTCTTAATACCTGTAGTCTTCGCCATATCTGCTATAGAATGCGATTCATCTTTATCAAATCCATACTTTTTATTGTATTTTGTTTTCCACGACATAATAATATATGTAAATATATTATCATACAAAATTTATTAAAACGCTACCTGAAGGATTCGAACCTTCGATCTCTCCGTTTCTGCATAATTGTAACAGCGGAGCGCATTAACCGACTATGCTAAGGTAGCAATGATGTTTTCACATAAGTAATTGAATAATTTATCTTTAAGTTCTTTTTCTCTTTTTTTTCTCTGGTTCTTCAGGTTTTTCTGGAGGAAAACATTCTTCCATAAGTATTTCAAAACAAGTAAAACAAATTGTGTTTTGTGGGTTTTTTATTTCTATACTACATAATTCGCAAAATTTTAATTCCATATATATTACTATATATTTTATTCTTAAAGTTTTCTTTTCTTATTCATACTAATTGTCTTTACTGAATCAATATTAGGACCAAATGTATAAAATTTAATAATCTCTCCTTTACATTCATTTCCATCTTTATCTGTAAATGTTTCACTAAAGATAATTTCCCCTTCTTCCTCCATCTCTTCATCAACAAGATGTTCAAAATTGTACATTACCTTTTGAATTTGAAATGGTAACTCTTCATAGGTTTCAGAAACCATTTCAAATTTAGTCTGCATAATTTCACGATGAACATCACATTCTACTCCACTAATCATCTCTTCATCAATCATATCACAACAATTTTCCTGATGATCGTAAAGTCTATGAAGAATAATTTGTTCTTCGATTTTATCACATTCAGATTTTGTAGTTTTAATTTGTTTAGGGTTACGAAGCATGTGATAAATAAGGGGGCAAAAAATAGGTTCAATCATATCTGGAAGAAGATAAAAACGTCCTACACGTTCGTGAATACCTGAATTACTTTCATCTTGATTCTCATAATACGTTTTACCATCAATAAGTTTACACACCGCCTCATATGCTGCTGCTGCTGGTCCCCCTGCTCCTGTTTTTAGTTTTGCTAGTTGATAATTGTCCCCATTTTCTTGATTCTCTCGTACAGCATCACACACCTCTTTGAACTCTTTTTTCATATTTTTCTCATACCAGTGTTCTTGTCCGTCCATAGGTCCAGTGTTTGCATAATTAAACGCTTCTTCCACGCATTTTTTAAGGAGAACTGCTTTTAGTTTGATGAGATCCATTATAATATACAATAACGCAAACTCTTTATACCCCTTACATTAATATATTAAATCTAAGTTATCAATAATTCTCTCTTTGTTTTATAAAATGAATAGAATCTATATATACAATTCTTCTTTTAAAAAAACAATATATTGATTGAAGAATATTTTTATAGTGAAGAGAGAATTATTGTGAAAGTATTTGAATTATAAGATTTTAGTAAAAATGATGATATACCTATCATAAGAATTATCATATTTTTTATATATTATTTTATGGTAAGGATTGAAACCATAAATATTATATTAATCATTAAAAAATAGCAGGGTACACTCTGGAATATATAAATTTTGATAATCTTTCATATGAATATGTTCCTTCCAAAATTGCTCGTCAACGTCATTCCATGTATTACCTTTTGTTGCATTTTGTTCTTGTGTTAATGGTTGAATATTACTATAATGACAACAACTATTGTATTCATCTTCATCATCTAAATTAAATTTACAACAAGGTTTAATATGATCAATCTGATATTTTTTAGTTTCATCTGTTTTTTTAGAATTGAAAAAATCTTTAAAATATTTTTCTGTACATCCTAATAATTCAATAATTTTTGTATCATCTGGATTTTTTTTTTTTAAAATGCGTTTTAATTTATCACGAATTAAACTAATTTTATGAACATTAGGAGAACAAATTTTACATTTTCTCTTATCTTTATGATGTTCACATATCTGTTTTCCGCCACATTCTGTACAAGTATAACGACACCTATTATGTTTACAAATACCACTTCCTTTGCATTGTTTACAATGTCTTTTTAAAATACGATGTTCACATATCTCAGACCCCCCACAATACTTACATTCACCCTTTCTTTTATTATGTTCACATTTGTATTTGTGTCTTTTTTTAATACATTCAGTACAAGTTTTTGTGATTTTTTTATCATTTAAATTGACTTTGTTGAATTGATGAATATGCTTCTCTTTTTTACAAGTTCTACAAATTTGATGAAGAATAATTGATAATGGAATATTATGAATTAATTGATTATCCATTTTTTTATAATAAATTATACGGTAATGTTTTTAAGTGTTTTTGCGTTATAAATTACCGTGTTATTTATTTTTCTATATTGTTTACTATCTTTCTATTTTGTATGTGGTGGATATGTGAATGAGTTTTGGATGATGGATATGATTTTACTTCATATACAAATATACTTCCATATAAATTATTTTTATTTTTACTAAGTAAAATATATCCACCACATCCACCACATCCACCACACTATAATTATGCTCTTATATATATATATTATTATTATAAATTATTAATACATAATAGTAATAAATATATATAATATATAATAAAATATATAGTTATGGTGTGGTGAAGGATATGGTGGTGGATATTCGTTGTGTGATGGATATACTGGCGGGGAGGACCTAAATCACTTCATAATCGTCAAAATCGTCTTCAATATATGACATTTTTACTAAATATTTCACTAAAATTTCATAATTTATTGTATATTTTACTCCAATTCTTGTCTTTTTCTTATCAATTCCTTCATATTTATTGATTTCACGACCAAATTTTTGATTAGTTATATCAAATTTGAACCCATTTTCTTTCAAATAGGAAGAATATAGTTTATAAAATCCTTCACCAGTATATTCTGTCATATTATCACCATCATATTCGATGGATTCGTTGTTTTTAAAATTCATGTGTTCTAAAAATTTGGCGAGTGGTGGGATTGTTGCACTCTGTACTTCCTCGTATACACTTGTTTTCACACGATCCGCAATAGGATTCCATTTAGATATATCTCTTTCCATTAACATATTATAAATCTCTCTGCTTTGTTCTTTAAAATTAGATACAAGTTTAGTAAAATATTCGTGATTGTTTGCTACATCGTCAGAACATTCAAACATAATAAAACGACGATCTGTATTACCAATCTTAACAGGAGTATCATTATTTGAAAAAAATATATATCTTCCAAGATTTTTAAGTGTAACACAATTCACTCCTTTAGATTCCCATTTTAAATCAATAGCAGTTATAAGATTCTTAATTTTCTCTGACGAAGCAAATGTATCTTTTCCTTGTGCTTCGTCCATAATCACCATTAGTTTATTTTGATTAAGATTAAATCTTCCAATCACATCTTCAGGATCTGCAGTTTGTAAAATATATTGTTTTCCAAGAACTTCTTTACCAAATGATTCAAAGAAACAATTTTTTCCTGCTCCTTCAACAGAACGAAACACACACGCAACACGAGGTAATTCGCCAGGTTTCTGAACCATATGAGCGAGGTAGTCCATCATATATTCAGTTCCTGCCTGATCTTTTCCACAAAGAATAAATAAGTGATTTCTGAACCAATCAGTATTTGCCCCATTCGATATTTTTTTAACACCTTCTAAACCAGTAAATGTATTAAATGTATGTTTTGGACATTCAAGAGGATAGGGTAGAAAATCAATATTTTCATATGTTCTATTATCAGGACATTCTTCCCACATTTTTGTAAATGGAATATTACCAACTTTTACATTACGATAATTATAACCATAATCTTTATAACTAGACATTCTAAATGTAGAACCACCTAAAGTAAGAATGGATGAAGGATTCATAACCTTGGCGTGATAATCTTCAAAATAATCCATTTTATTATCAAACTCACTTAATTTTTCAAGTTTAGCGTTATACGAAATTGTATCTTTAATCACTTCTTGCTGTTCTTTCGTAGGGTTTTCAATTTTAGGAATTTGCATATATTTTAAATCTTTACTATGTTGAATGTCACACATATAAGGAATATCCATATAATCATCTTTCATCGTATAGGGTCGTTCTTTATGAATATCAATGATTTCATTCATTTCTTTAAAATCAAATTGAACATCGTATTTAGTATTTTTTTTACAATACGAGGACATGTTTTCTAAAAGATTTTTTGGTACATCTTTTTTAAGTACAAGAACACCATCAAAGCAAAGGGTTTCAACTTTAAAATCTTTTTTGGTTAGAAAATCACAGGCGTGTTGAATAATATTATTTTCTACAATTGCTAGTAAATAAGACATAGTTCTAGAGGCAGGGTCTTTATTGGGTTTTGGGTTGTCTATCATAGTTTTATAAAGTGTAGGATTTCTCTCAATGATGACTTTTGAAATATCATTCATTTCTTTTTGGAATAAATGAATAAATGAAACATCTGCGTTTGGATCACAATTTAATTTGTGTCTATGGAGGTATGTATCTACCTTACCTAAATACATAATAGAAATAAATAATTCTTTAATGATTTTTCGCTTGGTATGGTAAGCGTCCATCATATTTGTGAGTATGGTATCACGATTTTTCACATATTCTGTCAAATATTTGCATTTGATATTTTGTTTTTTACAATATTGGAGGAGGAGTACAGGATGGCAATTAACAATATCAATATCTAAGTGGGATTTATGAACTAATGTATGTCTAATTTTTTTTGAAAAGGATTGTAATGATAATCCATGTAAAGCAAAGAAACGACCAATATTTTCTAATTTTTGTTCGTATGAAACAGTAAATTTACCTGATTCATCCATAAGTAATTTATATCTTTTTAACATTCTTCTCTCTTCACGTGTAAGTAGGTTACAATTAATTAATTGTTTAAGAAGGTTAAGGTCTACAGTTTCTTGATAAATCATTCTTATATAATACAAAAGATTATATTTATACCATTTTACTTTATTATATTTTAAGTTATCCTAAAATTCCTAAAGTATTTGAATATTTATAAAATCAAAAAATAATTTTATAAATATCTATGATTGTTTAACAATGTTCATCAATAAGAATGTTTCGAAATTCTTTACAGATTTGTCGAAAGTGGTAGCGTCTAAGAGATGCTTTATTATAACTTAGTCTGTGTACTGTGCGATAACGTTTATTTGCTTCGTGTTGCCCCATTCTAACATATAGAAAGAATTGTTTTTAAGTTAATTTCTGAAATCATTTATAGATGCCATTTGAATAGGTTTGTCTATATATTGGTAAGCATTCATATTATTTTTTTTTAATGGAGAAGGTTTTGTAATAGGACTTAATTTATCATTTCTCTCTGTAACAAATATATCATTCATTTTCATATTATCTTTTTTCTTTTTATTCAATTTCATTTCAGTAGTAAGTACCATAGGAATATATGTTTTTTGTTCAAGAACATTATCATCGTCTTTTACTCTTTTCATTTTTTTGACCACATCAAGTGTCGCATGTTTCTTTGGTAGAGGCATATATTATAGGGTTAGAAGAAAAAAAACTTATTTTTTTCTAAGTTAAGTATATATGAGTTTAATTCAGGTTTCGAGTAATCAAGAACGTCTACAAAATGTTTCTCAAGGAAAACAGACTTTTCAAAAAGGAAGTTCATTTAGTAATTATTTTAATAATTTACTTGACGTTCCTGCGGATAGTGAAATCGCATTACATTCTGCGCAATTCAGAGTACAAAATCGTGAAAGTTTCGATTTAAATGGTTATTCACAAGAAGGTAATAATTACAATGTAAGAATGTTATATGGAGAGAATGAAGGAGATTACTCAGGCGCTGAGCGTCCGCCTTATCCCACACACTTTCCTCTACTAAGTTATGTTCCACAAAAAAGATACGCAGAGATTCAAGACTTTGGTAAAGATTTAGCAAAAGTATTATCGCTTTCAAGTACACCAGCACTTCAAGGAGCGTTTGAATCTAATCTTACACTTACAGCACTAGGAAAAAAACAAATTAATTTTGATGTAGTATTAAACCCTGGAAACTCTGGCGACGAGGCACTAAACCCTGCGTTTTTTGTTTCTGAACAATGTACCGCTGCTGCTTCTGGAGTAGTCACAAAAAACGCAGGAACAGGATCAGTTGCTGGACAAGGTGCGACGTGGACTTCTGAAATGAATGGTATTCATAATATAGGTCATATTACATTTGACACTCTCAACGCTCCAGTAAGTGCATTTTCTGTTGGAGTACCCTATCCTAGTCGTCCAAGATCTCATACAATGGCGTGTGGTATTAAACGAATTATAACTGGTCAAGATTTTCAAGCAGTCTATGGTGAACCCACACTCAACCCAGGGGTTCATTTTAGAGATTTAACTACAACATTTGGATTAAAACGTGATTGTATTGGTGAATATATGTTTGTAATTCGTGGTAAAACAAGTGCGACTGGTTCTGCCAGAGGTCCTCCTTGTATGGATATAGTAAAGTTTGAATTAAATTCGAATGGTATTTCAGAACCTGTGGTAATTGCAACTGGCGACCCTATCACCAACACAAATAAAAATGTACCTTATTCTGCTCAACTCGATGCTGGTTCTGCTGATTGGGTAGACGCTGGAGGTATCAATGGTACAGCAAACCAAATAATTGCACCTGTGGGGACCGCATCTGTTGTTCTTGAAATTGTACTAGCAAGTAATAAAGTATCATTCAAAGTCAATAATGTAGTGGTACAATCTGGCGAAACTCCTGAAGCAGCAATGACAAATGTAGAAGGACCCATGAATGATGATGTATATCCTCTTCAACCATATGGATGTCTAACTGGCGAAAATGATACAATGAAAGCATTATTTACTCCTATAGAAACTGGTGAACAAAAGAAAGTAACATATTTTGGTAAAAATTATAATGATTTTGATAAATATGTAGGAGTAGGTTCGTTAATTCCTAATGCTATTTATAATTTAAATGCTGAGTTCCAAGAAACCCAACCTTATTATGTGAGAGTTGATGGTTTAGTTGCTGGTAAAAATCCCATTGTAATCCCCTATGATACAGTTGTAGGTAATTTTATTACAAATGGAGATACAAGTGCATCTGGAACTCTTGCGATTGGTTTAGGTGATAATCCTTCCACAAATATGCTTCAAGTACCACCAAATCAAGGTGCTATCAATCCTAATGTAGAAAACGCTGTAGGTTCTAATAAATCTGTTATTGTATTCACTCAACCTGTTGCTGGTGTGGGAAATCTCACAGGTCATTTTGTATCTGATTTAGGAGATGCAGCAAGTCCATTTCTCAAAGGTATTTATATTCGTCTTCGTAATTTACCCAATAGATCTACTTTTGGATCTCTCAATAGTGCAGACACAGATAAACTCATTAGTGTTATTAATAAGTATGATTATACAGAA
>Ga0098046_1000989_pt1 | contig 10008 bp, 4 predicted proteins | sample 11BtaG_FD_77067 | JGI IMG/M metagenome (GOLD analysis project Ga0098046, IMG submission 77067) | Marine viral communities from the Subarctic Pacific Ocean - 11B_ETSP_OMZ_AT15265_CsCl metaG | ecosystem: Environmental > Aquatic > Marine > Oceanic | place: Pacific Ocean | collected 2015-01-16
GCGGCAGCTAATCCCGTTGAATGTGCAGTAGATATAGTAGAAGAGAAAGATTGTTCTGACCCAGCCTACGCGGCAGCTAATCCCGTTGAATGTGCAGTAGATATAGTAGAAGAGAAAGATTGTACTGACCCAGCCTACGCGGCAGCTAATCCCGTTGAATGTGCAGTAGATATAGTAGAAGAGAAAGATTGTACTGACCCAGCCTACGCAGCAGCTAACCCTGCGGAGTGTGGAGTTGGAGGCGGTGACCCTTGTGACGATCCTGCTTATGCAGCATCAAGACCGGGTGAGTGTGGCGTAGTAGGCGGTGACCCTTGCGATGACCCAGCCTATGCTGCGGCTAATCCTGCTAAATGCGGGGTTATAGCACCTCCCGAAGAAGAAGTATCTGTTCCAACTACTAGCCAAGGATACAGGGCTGTACAGACTAAACCGGGCGAGCTAGTAGATATTGAGTATTTGTATGATATAGCCGGTCCAAGCATATTCGCACCTACAATGGAAGAAGAGGACAAGTACAACCCTCTAGGAATGTATTCCCCTTATGCAGAAGGTGGTATAGTGCAGGACTATGATATTGAAGAACTTATTAGGCTATTAGAGAGCCAACGAGGTTAGCATGGCAGACCCAGTAATCCCCCAACGCACAGCTATACGCGGTAGAGTACCGGGCACGTATGATTCTGAGCGCCGTCCGGGTAGCAGTGGGCAGCGTTACTTCAGCGACATAGAGTACGTTACCAATGTGGACAGCCCCGCTGCACAAACGGCTGCTAACCTTGCCGCACAAGCCCGTAGGAACGAGCAAGCTGCCGGATTGCAAGCACTTAATGTGTCTAACTTAGCTAGGCAACAGCGCCCTGCTACTTTCCTACCCCCTGCTGAAACGCCTGCTGGTATTGCTACAGTAGAACCAAACCAAACTACTGGCGTGCAAAGAATTTACGACCTGTTGGCTCAGTACATCCAAGGCACGCAAGTACAGCCCTATGGGTATGCGGAAGGCGGACTCGCCAGTGTTGCTCCTCAAGGCATGTATCTAGGCGGTTCTACTGATGGTATGGCCGATCAAATCCCTGCCACGATAGATAACAGACAGCCTGCCGCTCTGAGCGATGGAGAGTTTGTAATCCCCGCTGACGTAGTTAGCCACTTGGGGAACGGCAATTCAGATTCCGGTGCTAAGCAGCTCTACGGCATGATGGACAGAATACGAAAGGCCCGCACGGGCACTACTCAACAGGGTAAGCAAATTAACCCTAATAAATTTTTAGCGTGAGGAAAGAGTCATGGCTGATCCAGTAGGCAGTCCCGCAAGTACTGAAGGCTCCTTAGCTAGTTGGGCCTCCCCCTATGTAACTAGCATGCTAGGCAAGGGCCAAGCACTCTCTGAGATGCCTTATCAGGCATACGAAGGGCCACTAACTGCGGGGCAATCTGAGCTTCAAACCCGAGCCTTCCAAGGACTGGGTGCTTTGAACGTGCCTACTGCGCAGATGGGTGCTTTTACTCCGACTAGCTTTACCTCCGGCACTACAGCGCAAGACTACATGTCTCCCTATATAAGCGCTGCACTTGAGCCACAGATAGCAGAAGCCCAACGCCAAGCTGAAATAAAGCGGGTGCAAACTGCGGGCAGACTGGGTAAAGCCGGAGCTTACGGTGGGGCGCGTCAAGCTATTATGGAGTCCGAAGGACAGCGCAACCTGCTTAGAAACCTTGCCGACATATACGGTACAGGCATGCAGCAGGCTTACACCCAAGGTATGGACCAGTTTAATTTAGAACAAGACCGCGCACGGCAAGCCCAAGAATACACAAACAAATATGGTTTAGAGTCGTTAAAAGCTATACAAGACGCTGGGGCAACCCAAAGAGACATCGAGCAACAAGGCATCGCAGCGGATTATGCGCAGTTTAAAGAAGAGCGAGATTATCCGTACAAGCAGGTTCAGTACCAGCAGTCGTTACTACAAGGCTTGCCTATTTCTAAGCAAGAGACTACTTATGTTGAGCCTAGCAGCCTTAGCACTGGTCTAGGGTACGTAGGGCTTTTAGGCGAGTTGTATAAAAACTTAGGGCTTGATTTCCTGAACCCTAGCGACTCTACAGAAGCACCTAAAGTTTAAAGAGACTAATATTATGGCTATGACAGGCGGCATTGGATACGAGATTGACCAGCTAGCGGAGTTGGGCGTACCTGAACTCATGCGTAGGCAGCAGGTTGATCCCCAGTTGAAGTACGCGCTTGCTTTGCAGGAAGCTACTAAGATGGTAGAAGCCGCTGCTCGGGAGCGTGATATGGCTCAACCAATGCCTTCTCCTGCTAACGTAGTAGGACAAATGGAAACTAGTCTAGCCAAGCGTTTAGCGCCGGGTGTCCAGCAACAAGGCCGTCGAAGCACGCAAATGAGAAACCGTGCCGCTATGGGGCTGCCCGGACAAGCCGCTCCTAACTTAGCTCGTATGGCTATGGGCGGTATCGTAGGATACCAAGAAGGCGGTGATGTTGAAGGTAAAAGCATGCAGGGCGACCAAAGCCAACGACGCGCTCCGTACTTAGACCCCGCACTAGAGAAGTTTTTGGTTGAGCTGGAAGCCCTTAACGAGCAAAAAGATGCGGCGTTCCCGCAGGAAAAAGACCTGTTTGAGCAGAAAATTCAAGACCTTATAAGCACAACTAGCCCTAGAGTGAAGCGCCTTGCTTCTGAGTCTTCGTTCGGCCTACCTAAAAAGTCTGGTATGGCTATGGGCGGTGTTGTCGGTTATCAAGAAGGCGGTAGCGTGGATGTAGATGCACTTCTTGACTCCCTTATGATGGCTGAGAGCGGCGGTAACCCGCGTGCAGTAAGTAGCGCAGGCGCTGAAGGCGCGTACCAAATAATGCCCACCACTGCGGCTGATCCGGGTTTTGGTGTGTCTCCTATGGAAGGCAGCCGGTTTGACCCAGAGGCTAGCCGAAAATTTGCCAAGCAATATCTACAAGCGATGATCGACCGGTACGATGGCGACATGGAAGCTGCTCTTGTTGCGTACAACGCCGGCCCCGGCAATGCTGATAAGTTCGTTGCTGCTGGTAAAGACTACGATGTCTTGCCACAAGCCATGCAGACTAAGCCTTACGTTGAGCGTGTTATGGGGCAGATTAGCCCGCGACGCTCCTACGAACGTGCCCCCGAAGGCGGCTTATCAACTCTTGCGCTTGACCCAGTAAAGCCACGTCGGCTTGAGCCGCCCGCACCAGTTAAAGTGCGAGATACTAGTGAAGACGTGGCTTCAATGCTGGAAAGTATAGACCCAGCGGCTGCGCCTAAAGAAGCGGATATGATGCGCACAGTATCCAAGCGAGACGCAGAGAAGCAGCGTGCTATACGCGACTTACAAGCGGTAGGCAGAGCGCAAGACTCACAAAGAGACAGAGAGGCGGCAGGAGGCTTGAGCTATATAAAGGCTTTAGCAGATGCAGAAGCTGCACAGAAAGCAAATGCGCTGCGATACCTACAGCAAGCGGGTAAGTTCCAAGAAATGCAGGGCGATACTGCTGATATGCTCGCTGCTTTGGACCCTGCCGCAGAAGGCGTTAAAGGGTTTGCGGGGCCTGACGGTTCTCTTGTAGAAAGTGAAGAGGAACTTAGCCCCGGCTTGCTAGCTTCTCGCCGAACGGCTGGAAACATTTTAGACCTCTTTACAGGGCTTACAGAAGGGCAGCAGAGAGCACAGGAAAAAAGAGAAGATTTTAACCGCATAGTGCAAGCGGGCAACGAAGTCATAGCACAAGGCGGAGATGCTGAGGAAGTTCGAGCGGCTAGAGCTGCTGCACGTAAAGAAGTAGAGCTTGAGGAAGCGCTAGAAGTAGCAGAGGGTTTGGATAAGCCCACCGTACCGACTAGACAGCAAGCATTTTCTGAGATGTTCCCCGAAGCACTATCTGCTGCGCAAAGGTTTGAAGTACGTAAGGGACTAGGCACCGAGGTTTACCCCGAAGGCGCGCCTCTGAAAGATGCACCTAAGAAAGGTCTAGCTGGACTTCTTAGCAGGATCGACATGAGCAAGGTAGCTGACGTGGCTGAAGTTCTAGGCCGAGGTGCCGGTGCATCTAAAGGCTTTGAAGCTGCTAAGATTGTAGAGGAAAGCGCAAAGGCTAGGGCTATCCAGCAGGCTCGCCAAGACCAGTTGGACAAGCTCCGTGAGCAACTCGAAGTTGAGCGTGAGAAGATTGGGGCTACAAGAACAGCAGCGCAAACTAGAGCAGAAGCGCAGTTGCGTGCAAACCTCGTGAAAGAATTAAGTGATTATGAAAGTTCTCCGGCGTACCAGCGAGACGTTCAATCACGAATAGACGCAGGGGAATCCCCACAAGAAGCTGCCAAAAACGTTATCGGCTTAAAAAGAAACGAACTCCTGCGTGACCTTACTGTTGGCGGTATGGGCGGTTTGGATGCACAATCTGGACTTTCGGCGGAGCAGAGAGACAGCTTAACAGCATTCTTAGCCTCTTAGTAACAGGTATAAAATATGTCTGACTTAGACCTTGTGATGCAGGCTTTTAATAAAGCTCAGGCAGAAGGGAATACCGAAGCGGCTAAAAGTTTTGCCCAGATGGCGCTAGACCTAGACGCACAGACTAGTGTTCCTGCGCTGCCCGAACCCGAAGTCGGCATAGGTGAAGCGTTTAGTACTGGTTTTGAGCGGGGCGTGGGGCGACTTGGCTCTACTGTTACGGACATCATCCCTGCATTAGTGGGGAGTGCCGTAGGCGCCGAAGAGTATACTCAGCGCCAACTCCAAGAGGCTGCCGAGAAAGAGGCAGCTTTGCCTGCTCCTATATTCCCAAGCTACAAAGACGTAGAGGGAGTAGGAGACTTTACCAAGTTCGTTGCCGAGACTATCGGTGAACAAGTGCCTAACCTTGCCGCTATCTTAGTGCCTTCTTTAGGCGGGGGAGCATTAGCAGGGCGAGCAGCTACAGGCGCAGTATCTCGTGCAGCGGCTAAAAGAATAGCGGATAAGAACTTAAGAGGCGCAGCAGAGACAGCAGTACTGGGCAAAGCGGGTAGGGAAGGAGCTATTGCCGCTGCTAAAGCCGCTCCCAAGGGACAGTTTGCTGGCGCGGCATTTGGTTCGTATGCACTCAACGCGCCTGAGATATTCCAAAACATCTACCAAGAAACCGGAGAGACTGCACCGGGAACGGCTTTGCTATTTGGCTCTGCTGCCGCTGCTCTCGACTCAATACTTCCTGCTGCTCTAGCTAAAAATATCTCTGGTCCTGTTAAAGCAGAAGTAACGAAGAAACTGCTAGAAAAGTCGGGTATGAACCCCGGTGTACTGCGTTCGGGCACTGCCGGCCTGCTTAAAGGTTTAGGTACTGAAGGACTTACCGAAGGCGCGCAAGAGTCTATTAGTATTGCTGCTGAACGACTAATAGATGAGAACCCAGACATCTTTGGTAGTAAAGAGTTCGACCGCATTATGGAAGCTAGTGTGCGCGGTGCTGTGGCTGGCGGTGGCTTTGGTACTATTGGCGGAGGAGTCGAAGGTGCTAGAGCGAAGGGTGAGCAGAGAAGAGAACTCCGTGAATTAGAGGAAGCTAAGGCGCTGCAAGAAAAAGCAGAGAAGCGCGAAGCGGAGCTGAACAGCATTGTAGACGAAGTTATCTTGGAGCAAGAAGAATCAGCGGCTGCTGCTTTTACCGTGCCTACGCAAGCTGCGACAGAACAAACTCCAGAACAACAAATGCAAGAGTTTGCAGCGCAACAAGACGCGTTAGCAGCCGAAGCCGCAGAAGAAGCGCGAATAGGACAGGTAGCGGTTGAGTCACAGCAAGAAGCTGATACGGCCATCGCTAGACAAGTCGAAGCTTTACAAGCCCAGCAAGAGGCTAAGGCCCAGAGAGAGGAAGCCAAACGTTTAAGGGCTATCGGACGGCAGGCTCCTGCTGTAGTAGAAGAAGCGCAAAGAGGGTTCCAAACTGCTCAGTTAGAGACTGAAGTGGAGCTAGAGCAGCCTAGCGTGACGCAAATTCCTACTACCAAAAAGGAATTGCAACAATGGGGCCGAGAGAATTTAGGAGTAGGACCAACTGCGGCAGTGTTAAGAGAAGACGGACCCCTTGCAGGTAAAGACCTAACGGACCCCGCGCAAGCTGCTGAAGTGCGGGAAGTGCTAACCTCAATTCAAGAGACTAGTAAAAGCGCTACTGTACCTGTAAAAATTGAAGACTACCTTAAGCAGGATGTGTTTGAAGCAGCGCCCGTCACACCCGTCGCGGAAGAAGTGATAGCGGAAGAAGTGGTGACCGAACCTGCGCCCGCCGTTGAAGCTGCACCTGTTACGGAAACTGTTGAGGCTGCGCCTGCACCCGTAGAGCCTACGCCCGCTAAAAAAGCACCTACTAAGCCTGCGCCCGCCCCTCGTATGACTGCGGCTAGCTTACTAAGCACTGCGCCCAAAGACCTTGAAATTACTACAGAGGGCGAGGCTGTTATACAGGAAGAACCCACTGTAGAGGACGACGTAGACACCAAGATACAGAAAGGTATGAAGAATGCCTTTAACCGCACAGGTAAGAAAGCCTTTGGTCCTGTCTATGAAGGTGCAGCTTTCAGCCCAGAGATAAGCCAGCTTGCAACGCGCGGACGACTCGCACCTTTGCTTAACAAGTTGATCCCCAGTCAATCGCCAGAGATACAGCGCATACTGCGTAAGATCGGTACGCAAAACCTACGTACTCGCATTGTTGTTGGTGCTACTCCAGAAGGCACAAGTGGTTTCTATGATGCGGCCACTGATGTAATTACGCTGAATTCAACTAGCGGTATGAACGAGCAAACCGCGCTCCATGAAATTACTCATGCTGCGCTAGCACAAGCACTGAACAACCCAGACCTTCAAATCACTAAAGACTTTTTTGAGTTCTACTCTCAGATTGTGCCTACTATGGACGGTTTTTATGGTGGCCAAGACTTACAAGAGTTTACTGCTGAGTTAGTAGGTAACCCAGAATTCCAAGCACTGCTTAAGCAAGTCAAAGCGCCAGAAGGCAGCAAGACAATGTGGCAGACCATCATGGATGCCATTGCTAAATTCTTTGGGTTCCGTAAAGGGCAGAGTGCTTACAACAAAGGCTTAGACTTTGTAGACAAAATACTCGACGTATCCCAAGGCGTAGAACCTACGCTTACCGACCGGCTGTTCCTTGGCACGCCTAAGATGGGCGTTAATGCTATTGGCGATATTATGACCAGTGGCAAAGAGTTAGCCGGCAACACAAAAGACAGTTTGTTAGACGGTCTCTCTAAGTTAGGCACTACCAGTGGGGGCGGCAGAATACTTAGCAACGCCCTGCGCGCGCTGCGTCTTAACGACTTAGTTAAACTATACGGGGATAAAATACCCGCTCTTGGGGGCCTGCGTGACGCTATCCTCCAGCGCCAAGGTGCAGTGGAAAAGGCTAGGAAAGCCGTACAGTTGAAGTACATAAACTTCAAAAAGATAGCCAGAAAGAAGCCAGAGCAGGCGGAGAAACTTGCAGAGTTAGCCTCAGAAGCGCGACGTGAAGGTTTTGACTTAGTAGGCGTAGACCCTGAGTTTAATGTTAACGAGCTATCTACAGAGCAGAAAAGAAAATTTGATGCAATGCAGCGCCGTTTGCAACGCTTGGACAGCGATGTGCAGGGTATGTACAAAGATATGCGCGAAGACTACCGGCGCATGTACGACCAGTATAAAAAATATGTGCTTGACCAAGTTACAGACGGCAAGAAACGCGCGGAACTAGAAGCTAGGTTCTTACGGGAGGCATCAGCCCCCGGGTATGTGCCGTTCTTGCGGTTTGGCGATTACTTCCTAGACTACACTGACCCTGCTACAGGTGATCGAGCGTTTGAAGCGTTTGAGTCCCCCCGCAAAAGGCAACAGTTTATAGAGGCCAACAGAAATAGGATTCAAGACGAGAAGCAATTTGATCGTACTTCTAGCGCTACTTTTAATAAGGCAGACTTCCCACCTACTAGCTTTGTGTCAGATATAATGGACGCCCTCCCTGCGGAGCAGCAGTCTATCGTGTACGACCAACTTCTAAACTTGTACCCCGAAAACTCCTTTATCCAACGCACCCGTAAAGCGGACCTAGTAAAAGGAGAGACTAAAGATTTAGTCCAAGGCTATGCGGATACAATGCTGAAGTGGGTGACTAAGCAAGGTAACTTGGAGTATCTGCCTGAAATACAAAAGAACCTTAACGATATAAAAAGCGCAAAAGTTACCGGCGTAGAAGCGTCCGTAGTCGACGAGATAGGGCGGCGGGAAGGGTTTATCTCCAACCCGACTTACGGTCCTATGACTTCCTTCTTCGCCACGTCTGCGTATAACCTGTTCCTAACAGGTAACGTTTCGTCTGCGATTGTTAACTTAAGCGCTGTGCCTTTGTTATCTGGCCCCCTACTTGCGGGCGTATACGGGTTTAGAAAAAGTAATGCAGCGCTTCTCCGTGCTATGCGCGTTGCGAAGCCAAGCCTCAAAGACTGGAACTCAGATACTCAGACGTTTGAACCTGCTTGGGCCAAAGACCCTAAGTACGCAAGTTTAGTCGAAGGACTAGACGCTATGGGGCAGCGTGAGCACACCATGCAGCGTGAGATACTAGAAGGGTCTAAACAAAGCACGCAAGACTACGATGCGTTAGGCGCTAAGGCTATGAACCTTGCTAGCCTGCCGTTTACGGAAGCAGAAAAGTATAGCCGTGCTACTACAGCAATAGCAGCGTACGAACTTGCTAAAGCAGAAGGTAAGTCAGACGCAAAGGCAGTAGAAGAAGCCGTTAAGTTAACCATGGATGTACATACTTCTGGTATGGCAGCAGAAGGCCCTAGCTTGATGCAAGGTAACCTTGGTCGTGTGATGTTTACGTTTAAGAGCTTCATATGGAACAGTGCTGTTATTACGGCCATGGCAACGAACAACGCCCTGCGCGGAGAAACTGCGGAGATACGTTCTATAGCTCGTAAGCAAGTGCTTGGCATATATGGCATGAGTGCAGCTATCGCAGGTATTAATGGCCTACCTTTCTACGGTGCGGCTGCTACGCTCGCAAACATGATGGCTGCTCTTCTTGGTGACGATGACGAACCGTTTAACGCCAAAGAGGAAACGCGTGCGTTTACCAACGAGTTTATCTATAAAGGCCCGCTTAACTACATAACTAACCTAGAAATATCTAACCGCGTTGGTCTTGCTAACGGCCTGTTATTCCGAGAAGACCCATACAGCATCGAGCAAAACGGTTATGTTATGACTGCTATTATGCAGGCTATGGGTCCTGTGGGTAGCTACGCGCTTAACATAGAGCGAAATGCAGGCCGCTTGTTAGAGCGGGGTGAGTATGGTCGGTTCTTTGAAGCCATCTCTCCCAGTGCCCTACGTAACGTACTTAAAACTGGGCGCTACATACAAGAAGGTGCACGTACTATAGACGGGCAACCCATTGTTGAAGATTTGAACGGGTACAATCTAGCCTTACAAGCGTTTGGTTTTAGCCCTGCGAGTCTGTCTAGCTTGTATGAAAACCGCGCCGCTGCGCTGAACTACCAGTCCCAAGTGCGTAGTAAGAAGCAAAAAATACTTAAGAAGTACTACATGGGTGTAACTACAGGCGATAGTGACTTGATGCGTGAGGCACTGCGTGAATTCACTGAGTTCTCCCGTAACTTCCCCGGACTTGTTGGGCCTGACACGTTGGAGCGGTCATTCAAATCTAGACAGGCATACGAGAAAGATTTAGTACTGGGTATGAAGTTTGATAAGGGACTACAGAGTAAGCTTAACGATAAGTTCTTATCTGAGTTTATTGAGCCTTAAGCTCTCCATACCCGGATGCCCTGCACTCCGTCCTCAATGACTACTTTAGTAACCACTTTAAACTTAAAACGTTTGGTTTCCTTTAGTATGTCTTTGCGGGCGGAGGGGGGATGCAGGCAGGGTATAAAGAACGACCACCCTGCCTTGAAC
>Ga0098046_1000992_pt1 | contig 9984 bp, 9 predicted proteins | sample 11BtaG_FD_77067 | JGI IMG/M metagenome (GOLD analysis project Ga0098046, IMG submission 77067) | Marine viral communities from the Subarctic Pacific Ocean - 11B_ETSP_OMZ_AT15265_CsCl metaG | ecosystem: Environmental > Aquatic > Marine > Oceanic | place: Pacific Ocean | collected 2015-01-16
AATCCAAGTATTGGACAACCTTTGTTGTTTTACGGAGTTGCAAGAACTGGTATTTATGCAAGTCCTATTAACTTTTTATATAGCACAAGACCTGAAACTTACGGTGCTTTGTGTCCAACAGGAACTAATTACACTTTGAACAACTTTTGGATGGCACACAATGCTAATGAATTAGGAACATCTACAACAGCTCCAACATACAACTTAAATTTTGGTAGTGAAATAGATAGTTATCAATTAACAGATTATGGTGGTAATAATAATAGTTTATTCCAAACTTATTATGATAATTACATAACAAGAGTATTTAACAAGAAAACAAGGATATTTAAGTTCAATGCAATACTGCCACTAAAAGTATTATTAAATCTAACATTAGATGATTTGATTGTAGTTGGCACAAGAGCTTACACAATAAATAAAATGTCCACTAAATTACAAAGTGGAGAAACAAATTTTGAACTATTAAATGAACCATCGTGAAAACAATATTAGAAGCATTAGAATTTTGTAAGGAGAATAAACTATATGATAAGCACATAAATATTGCATTAGGTATTAACAAAGTGCCACTAACACTTAAAGAAGGTTTTAACCAATTAAGAATAAAGAAATGATTAAAAAGGAACTTGAATTAATTATAAATACTGGACAAGCAGAAAATGCTTTACAAGGTGTAGATAAAAGCGTAAATAGAATTGACAAAGACCTTGTAAAAACTGAGCAAGAATTTTCTAAAATAAATACAGATGCAAAACAACTAGATTCTAATCTTAAAAAAGTCCCAAAGTCTACAAAAAAAATTGCTGGCGGTTTTAGAGCAATGGGAACAGCTTTAAAAGCTGCTGGTATTGGTTTAGTTATTGCTGGATTTGCTTTGTTAAAAGAACTGTTTGAAGAAAATCAAAAAGTAGTAGATGTTTTTTCTATAGCTTTTGAAAGTTTATCATTAGCGTTTTCAGACTTTTTTAATTTTATATCAAGCAACATTGGAGCTGTTACAGGGTTTTTTAAAAAAATATTTGATGATCCTGTAGAAAGCATAAAAGCATTTGGAAAAGCAATTGTAGAAAATATAATTAATAGAATAAAAGCAACAATAGACACTTTTGGTCATTTATCTAAAGTAGTTGCTAAAGTTTTAAAATTTGATTTTTCTGGCGCTATGGATTCTGCAAAAGATGCTGGTAACTCATTTGTAGATTCAATTACAGGTGTAGAAAACTCAGTAGAAAAAGCTACAGAAGTTATTAGTGAAGGTGTAACTGCATTAACAGAATACACTAAATCTACTGTAAAACAAGCTACTGCAAATGTAGAACTTAAAAAAACTGCTGAACTTGCTGCTGTAGCTAATCAAGGGTTAATAGAAAAATATGATTTATTAGCAGAATCACAAAGACAGATTAGAGATGATGAAAGGAAAAGCATAGAAGATAGAAAAAAAGCCAATGATGAACTTGGTATAATATTAGAAAAGCAACAAGCAGCAATGCTTGAAAATGCTCAAATTTCATTAAGAGCAGCAAGAATTGATTTAAAAAAAGACAAAGATAGTGTAGAGTTTAAAAAAGCTGTAATGGAAGCTGAGAACGAATTAGCTGCTGTTAGGGCGCAAGTAGCTGGTTTTAGAAGTGAACAACAAACAAATGAAGCAGCTTTAGAAAGAGAAGCACAAGAACTTATTAAATCAAGATTAGAATCAGAAAACAATTTATCTATTGAAAGAAAAAGGTTTGTAGCAGAACAAATAAAAGATGAAAAACAAAGGTTAGAAGCACAACAAGACATTGATGATGAAGAAGCAGAAATAGGCAGAACACGATTAACTAACGAAATAGCACTTTACGTAGAAGGCACACAAGCCAAAGTAGATGCTGAAATAGCATTAGCAGAGTTTGAAGAACAAATATATCAGCAAAAAGTTAACAGAACTAAAGAACTAACTGCATTAAAAGTTACAGAAGAACAAAAAGCATCAGATAAAGCAAAAGAAATAGCAGCAAAAGAAGCAGAGTATAAACAAAATATACAAGCCCAAACCCTTAGTGCAATATCATCTTTAATTGAAGCTTTTGCAAATTCAAATGAAAAAAACGCAGAAAGAGCTTTTCAATTACAAAAAGGTTTGGCAATAGTTGAAACATTAATTAACACTTCTGTTGCTATTATGAAGGTTGCTAGAGAAACTGTTGATCCTACAATAACACAAAGTTTTAGAATGGCTAATATGATAGCTATGGGTGTAGCTGGAGCAGCACAGGTAGCTGCTATTGCATCAAGAAAATTTAATGCTTCTGGCGGAGCTGGTGGAAGCACTCCAACTCCAAGTTCTTCAAGTGGTGGTGCATCACCTACACAAGCGCCAAGTTTTAATGTAGTAGGGCAGTCAGGATTTAATCAAATTGCTGGAGCATTAGGCCAACAACCACCAGCACAAGCATTTGTAGTAGCTGGAGATGTTACTACCGCACAACAACTACAAAACAACACAATACAACAAGCAACTTTTTAAATAAAACAAAATGGACATAATAGAATTAATATTAGATGAAGAAAACGAAGAAATGGTAGGTATTGAAGCTGTTTCAATCGTAGAAAACCCAGCAATAGAAAGTGATTTTATAGCACTAGCAGATCAAGAAATAAAACTGGCTAAAGTAGATGATGAAAAGCGCATTGTAATGGGTGCTGCACTTATACCAAACAAGCCAATATTTAGAAAGAGAAATGATACTATGTTTTATGTTTATTTTTCAGAAGATACAGTTAGAAGGTCAAGTGAGTTATTCTTTCAAAATGGCAACCAAAGTAATGCAACCTTAGAGCATCAAATGAAAGCCAATGGACTTACTGTTGTAGAATCGTGGATAGTAGAAGGGGAGCAAGACAAATCTAGAATTTATGGTTTAGATGTGCCAAAAGGTACTTGGATGATTTCTATGAAAATAGAAGATGATAAACTTTGGTCAGAAATTAAAGAAGGTAAAAAATACAAAGGTTTTTCTATTGAAGGTTATTTTGCTGACAAAGCTTCTATTAAAAAATCAGATGCTAAATCTGAGATGGCAGCTATTGAAGAAGAAGAAGCTGAATACATGCTAAGTAATATTAAAAACCTTTTGTCTAATGAAAGTGTAGAATTAGAAAGCTACAATGATTATCCAGATGCAGTTAGCAATAATGCTAAAAGAGGTAGAGAACTTAATGAAAAAGTTAATAATAAATGTGCTACTGATATAGGAAAAATAAGGAGTGCTGATCTTGAGGCAAAAAGAAACCTCTCAGTAGAAACAATTAAAAGAATGTATTCTTATCTAAGTAGAGCTGGTGAGTATTATGACGAAGGAAACAATGAAGCATGTGGCACTATTAGTTATTTATTGTGGGGTGGTAAAGCTGGTTTAAGATGGAGTGAAAGCAAATTAAAAGAATTAGGTGAAATAGATCTAGCTTCTATGGTAGTTGATGACAATTTTGCAATAATTGATGATAGATTAGCTTACAGTACACAAGAAAAAGCAGAACAAATGGCTAAAAACATAGGTTGTGAAGGTTTTCATGTTCATAATTTTAAAGATAAAGACTGGTTTATGCCTTGTGAAAAGCACGAAATGAAGAAACCTTGCCAAGCTGGATATGAGCAGTATGGAATGAAGATTAAAGATGGTAAAAAAGTACCTAATTGTGTACCAATAAAATAGAGATGAAGAAAAGAAGAACAGAAAAAATACCATCAGGTAGGTTGAGTAGAACATCTCCAAAAGGTGGAAAGCGTGGTTGCTTATGTGCAGACAGTAAAACATACAGTAAAAAATGCTGTGATGGCTCATTACATGCTCAAGGAATAGGAGCTGGCTAAAAAAACCATATAAAAAGTATATCATTTTGCGCTTTTGTACGACTTACAAGTATGAAGGCGCAAGAAATACTTAGTAAAATCAAAGAAGTTGTAGGTATTGAACTATCTGAAGAAGTATCTGTACAACTAGAAGAAATCAAATTAGATAACGGAACTATCCTAGTAGCTGAAAAGTTTGAATCAGGACAATCAGTATTTATTAAATCAGAAGATGACGAAAATATTGCTTTACCAGTTGGTGAATATGCTTTAGAAGATGGCAGAAAATTAATGGTTAAAGAAGAAGGTCTTATTGATGCTATTGGAGAAGTAGAAGTTAAGGAAGAAGAAGTAGAAGCTTCTGAAGAAACTGCAACTGAAGAAGAAAAAGTTGAAGAAACTGAATTAGAAGAAGAAAAAGAAGCAGAAGAAATGAACTATGTGACTAAAGAAGAATTTTCTAAAGCTATCGAAGAAATTAAAGGCATGATTGAAAAAATGTCTAAAGAAGAAATGAAAGAAGAAATTGTTGAAGATGTAAAAGAAGAATTATCTGCTGAAGTTGCTGAACCAGTTGTTCACAATCCAGAAGCTAAATCTGAAACTAAATCTTTTTTCAATAAGAGCTACCCAAACACTATCCAGAACAGAATTTATCAAAAACTTAATCAATAATAAAAATAAAATAAAATGGCAACAAGTTTGACAACTTCCTATGTGGGAGAATATAAAGATAAAATGATAGCTGCGGCTTTATTGAGTGGTAAGACACTTGATAATGGTGGTGTTACAGTTTATCCAAATGTAGCTTATAAAGAAGTTATAAAGAAAATTGCACTAGGTAACGACTTAATGGTTGGAGCTTCTTGCGATTACACAGATGCTGGTACAGTAACTATTACGGAAAGAGTACTAGAAGTAAAAGAATTTCAAATTAACAAAACAGAATGCAAAACTACATTCTCACAGGATTGGACTTCAGCTCAAATGGGTTATTCAGTACCTAATTATGTACTACCAAAGAGTTATGCAGATTTCATTTCTCAGCAGTATGTAGCTAAGATTGCTGCTAATGTTGAAACAATGATTTGGCAAGGTGCTGCTGGAGCAAATGCTTTTGATGGTTTCACAACTACTTGGGCTGCTAATTCTTCTGACCTTGCTGGTGGAGCTGTTGTTACTGGTACTACTTTAACCGCTTCTAATATTGTGGACGAGATCGGGAAAGTGGTAGATAATGTAAGTGCAAACAATTCTGCTTTATTAGACAAAGAAGATTTTATGATCTATCTATCTAACCACGCATACCAAATGTATGTAAGATCACTTGGTGGTTTTGGTGCTTCTGGTTTAGGTGCTGCTGGTTTTGATAACAAAGGTAATAATCAAGATTTAGGAGATTCTTTATTATTTGATGGAATCAAAATATTTAGAGCGCCTGGTTTACCAAGCAATGATATGGCTGCTGCACAAAAATCAAACTTATTCTTTGGTTGTGGTATCGAAGGTGATATGTCAGAAATGAAATTGATAGATACTGGAGACACGCTAGGTGATCAGAATGTAAGATTTGTTGCAAGATTTAAAGCTGGTATTCAGACTGGGTTACTTGAGGAAGTTACTTACTATACCTAATTAATTAACTAATAATGGGGAGTTGTAATACTCCCCTTTTTAAAACTATAAACAAATGAGTTGTGACCTCTCAGCGGGACGTTTGATCCCATGCCGCGATTCTGTCGGATCAATAACAGAAATTTATTTTGTAGACTTTGGAGATTTGGGAGCTATTACGCTTACAAGTGATGAAGTTACAGACATAGCTGGAACATTTTCAGCATACAAATATGATGTAAAAGGAGCAAACAGTCTTGAACAAGCTATAACTGCAAGTACTGAAAATGGAACTGTCTTTTTTGAGCAGACTTTGACATTAAACTTACCAAAACTTACTAAAGAAGATATGGTACAGTTGAAATTAATGTCATATGGTCGACCTCATTGTGTGGTTGTTGATGCAAACGGAAATGCGTTTTTGGCTGGAAAAGATTTTGGTCTTAGTGTTTCGGGAGGTAGTATAACTACTGGAAATTCTTTTGCAGAGATGTCTGGAATTTCTTCTTTAACTCTTTCAGGTAGTGAAAAATTACCAGCCAATTTTATAGCTGGAGCTGTTGCTGGCAATCCATTTGCTGGAATGTCTAGTGCTACTGCAACTGTAGTTGTAGGAACAAACAGTTAAAATGTTTAGTGGGTATTATATGTAAAGTACATATAGTACAGGGTGTGAAAAGGGTGGTTCGATTAATTTTTAACCACCTTTTTTTTTAAAAAATTAGAATGCAAATATTAAGTACAACAGGGGGAACAATAAATTTTATTCTTAGAGAAGATATTTCAGGCAGTAAAACCTACAGCTTAAAAATAACTTCTGAAAATAAAAATAAAGTGATTTTTACTGATTCAGATGCAAGGTTTAGTGCTGGTTTTGGTGGTTCGTTTTATGATACTTATGTAATATCACAAGCTCTTGTAGAGGGTGCTTTTTACATGGTAGAAATACAAAACACGACAGACAACAGAATAATATTTAGAGATAAGATTTTTTGTACTAATCAAGCTTCATCAACTTATGAAATGACTTCTGGTATTTATACACAACACAATACTGGAGATAATGAATACAAATATTACACCGCACCATGAATAATGTACATTTACTTGAACTAAGTCAATACGAAAAGCCAATAGTAACTGAAGAAAAGAACAGAGACTGGGTTGGAATAGGAGAAGATAATAACTATTATCAAGACCTTATAGATGCCTACATGAATAGCACTACAAATAGAAGTGTTATTACTGGAATAGGACAGCAAATTTATGGTAGGGGTTTAGATGCTACTGATTCTGCTAAAAAACCAGAGCAATATGCTCAAATGAGGGGTTTATTACATTCTGATTGTCTAAGAAAAGTTTGTTTAGATCTTAAAATGTTGGGAGAAGCTTCTTTACAAGTTACTTACAAAGGCAAAAAAATAGCTTCAATTTCTCATTTCCCTAGAGAAACTTTACGTGCTGAAAAAATGAACGATAAAGGGAAGATAGAGAACTACTTCTATGCACCTGATTGGACTAAAGTAACCCAAGCTACAGAACTAACTAAGATGCCTGTTTTTGGCTCTAAAAATAGTGGCAATGAAATCTATGTAATTAAGAAATATATCCCTTCTTATTATTATTATAGTCCAGCAGATTATTCTACAAGTTATCCAGTTCTAGAATCTGAGATTGCAGACTATCTCATTACAGAGACCATGTCATCATTCAATTCTAGGACTATCGTTAATTTCAATTCAGGAGTACCTTCAGAACAAAAAATGCAAGAGATCAAATCTCAAGTATTGAATAGACTAACTGGTGCAAATGGCGAAAAGGTAATTGTAGCATTTAACCACAATGCAGAGCAAAAAACGACTATTGACAGCTTACCAGTTCAGCAAGCACCAGAACTTTATGAATATTTAAGTGAAGAATGTAAGAGAATGATTCTTTTAACACATCGTGTTACTTCTCCATTGCTCATTGGGTTAAGAGACATGGGTGGTAGTGGATTAGGTTCTAATGAAGATGAAATTAGAACTGCACAAAGGTTATTTAGTAACACTACTATAAAACCTTATCAAGATTTAATTTGTGATGCTTTAGATGAAATACTAGAAGTTAATGGCATAAGCTTAAACCTTTACTTTAAGACAAGTGATCCTTTAGAATTTATTGAAGTTGAAGTAGCTAATGACGATGTACAAGAAGAAGAAACAGGCGTAAAAGAAGATGACTTTTCTAAGCTTGAAATGATGGCTTCTAAAGCAGTTTCTCCAGAATACCCTAATGAAGTATATAATGCAGTTTTAGAAGGTCTTAAAGGTGAAGTAATGAGTTCTGACTGGGAGATAGCTGACATTAGAGCATACAACGAGGAAAATACAAGTGCTGATGAATGGGCAAGTGATGTAATTCAACTAGCTAAAGAGAAAAAAGCGACTACACCAATAAAAAACATTCCTAAAAAGGGTTCAACACTAGATAAATCTTATTATGCAGTTAGGTATAAGTATGACGTAGGAACTACAAAAGGTAAAGGTGGCAAGTCTAGAGAATTTTGTCAAGTTTTAATGGACAGAACTAGAGAAGGTGTTGTTTATAGAATAGAAGATATTAATAAAGCAATGGTAGATAGGTCATTATTTAAAAAATTTAAACTACCAATGCACAATAATCAAACCTTCGATTTATTTAAGCTAAAAGCGGGTAAAAACTGTAGACATATTTGGAAGGAAGTGCTTTACAAAATGAAGATACAACCAGCACTAGAAGGCAAAAAAGGAAGTAGTGATTTAGGAGATTATAAGAATGTAACTAAGATTCCTAAAACTTACAAACCAACACCCAGAGGACATAAAAGAGCTGCAAAAGCAGAAAGAACAAGAAGTGATAGAGGAGCATATCCAACAAGTAAATAAAATAAAAAATGAAAACAACATTAGAAAAAGTGTTTGAAACACTTAACAAAGTAGAATTAAAATCAGAAAGAATTGAGCTTTCTGTAATGGATGAAATAGAAGATGCACTTTCAAGAGGTTTTAGTCTTGAAGAATTTGTGGAAGAAGCATTAGATAAAGCAACAACAGAGTTTATAAAAGCAAAAGATATTATAAGATTTGATATGTCAGAAGCTTATTCTGATGCAGAGTATAATATTAATGAAGCAGAAAAGATTTTAAAAGAATTAGGTGCTGATAGTGCTAAACTTGATCAGTTCAAAAAACAACTTCAAGATTTAGATTCATTAATTAACGATCAAAAAAGAAAATTAGATAGTTTTTAAAATGGCTAAAGTTTTATTCATACAACCTAAAGACCTTAAAAGTTTTACAGCAGCAAATGGCAATGTAGATACTGATAAACTATTGCCTTATGTATATATGGCACAACAGATAGAGGTTCAAAGGTTATTAGGTACTGATCTTTATGAAAAACTTATAGCTGATATTGATAGTGGCACTTTAACAGGCAACTATTTAACACTTGTAGATACTTATATAAAGCCAATACTAATTCACTATGGTTTTATGAGAGCTTTACCATATTTAGGCATTACAATAGCTAATGGTGGTATTTACAGAAACAGCGCAGAAAATGCTACTGCATTAACTAAGGATGAAGTAGAATATTTAGTAGAAGCAGAACGTGATGCAGCTCAGTACTATTCAACTAGAATGATAGACTACTTAAATTTTAATGCAAGTGCAAATTTTCCAGAATATTTTACAAATCAAAATGAGGACATTAACCCAGATTATGATGACAATTTTAATGGGTGGTATTTAAGATAGATTATGGCAGTAGAAAACGGATGGGGACAAGGCGCAGTTAACAACTCTAATGATTACGGAAAAGCAAAAGTAAATTCTACTAATGGATTTGGTAAGATTTATGAAACTTCTAATGCTGGATTAACTAATATAGAAGGTGGTACTGCTGCTGTGCTTAGTATTACATATTCGGCAAGTGCTTTTTGTGAAGATGCAAGTGATCCAACACCAACTGTTTCTAACAATGTAGGAGCTGGAACATTTAGCTCTACTACTGGTTTAGTGTTTGTTAGTACAACTACTGGACAGGTTGACTTATCTGCATCAACATCAGGTGCTACTTATTTAATTACTTATACTGACACTAATTCAGCAACAGCTACATTTAGTTTAACTGTAAATGCTTTAGACGATGCTAGTTTTGCTTATTCACAAAGTAGTTACGCACCAACAGACGCAGATCCTACACCTACTGTAACTTTAGCTGGTGGTACATTTAGTGCTGGTACTGGTTTAGTGTTTGTTGATAGTGGTAGTAATACAGGAAGTTCTACTGGTGAGATAGATTTAAGTGCATCAACAGTTGCAAGTTACACAATTACTTATACAACTGCTGGAACTTGTCCAAATACATCTACACAATCTGTAGAAATAGCAGCAGCATTAGCTCAAGTAAGTAATGTTTATTCTATGAGCTTTGATGGTGTAAATGATTCTATTGTTTTGCCAGATGCAATAGACTTAGGTATTAATAGTAGCATTAGCGTGTGG
>Ga0098046_1000995_pt1 | contig 9973 bp, 9 predicted proteins | sample 11BtaG_FD_77067 | JGI IMG/M metagenome (GOLD analysis project Ga0098046, IMG submission 77067) | Marine viral communities from the Subarctic Pacific Ocean - 11B_ETSP_OMZ_AT15265_CsCl metaG | ecosystem: Environmental > Aquatic > Marine > Oceanic | place: Pacific Ocean | collected 2015-01-16
CTTCAGAACTCATTTCTGTTTTATTATCTTCTTCAGATAATTCTTCAGCAGATGCTTCTACTTTATCAGCTTTTAAATCAGCTACAGCATCTTCTAAATTTTTAATTCTTTTTTCCATACCTTTCCAATCAGCAACATCAGCTTCTTCAGCTAATTCAGTTTCTTCTTCAGATTCTACTTCTTCAGATATTTCTTCTTCTTTAGACATTTCTTCTTCTTCAGATTTAGCTTCAACATCTTCAGCTTCTTTTTCTTCGCCTAAATCTAAGATTTCAGATGAATCTCCGATTGTTAATTTATTTCCATTTTCCATAGTGTATGTTCCCGCTGTTAATGCTTCAGCTTCTCCTTCATCACCTACAGCAAATACTTTAGAACCGATCATAAATTGCTCATCTTCTGTAGCAACTACACGTCCGTCGTCTAATTTCATTTCTGCATAAAATTTTACAGAATAAGATTTTGGTTGATTTTTCATTTTTAAGATATTTAAGATTTTTTCTAGTGTACTCATAACATTAATAAATATAAGATTGTTAAAATTGTTTATTTCTTTAGCGACTTACAGTCCTGTTTTTGATAGCAGCACATACTTTTGCAGCTACTTCTTCATTGCCATATTCTTGCATCTGGTCTTTTATACATTGATTCCAAGAGTATTTTAACATTGCTTTACGTTTACCATAAGCAACGTATTCTAACATCTTGTATTTTCTTTTGCGTTTCTTGTTTCCTGCTTCAGTATATTCAGCTTCTCTTGTTGTTGCTGTAGCGTGGTCATCACAAGGCATATATAGTTTAACGCCGTCAACTAAATGAATGTGTGAACCCGAACAACCTTTAAACATTTCAGCGTATAATTCAGCTTCTTCTTTAGTTCTAAATAATGGCTCACCATCTAACGCACCGACAGGTTGTAATTCATTCTCTAAAATCACGTCTTTTATTTTACCCATCATTACTTCGTCAGGACAATCTAAACACACTTCATCTATTATATCTTTTTGTCTTGACGCTTCAATTAGTTTGTCAGTAAAATATCCTTCAATACTAAATCCTCTTACTTCTTTATTCTTTATTGATTCCCATATTTCAGGATTGTTTTCTGCACTGACTTGTACAAACCAAGTACCGACCGGTAAATTAAAACCATACATATTAGACTTATCATATTTCTTATCTTCTTTAATCCACGATTCTACAACAGTTAAACCCTCTACAGGCTCTTTGTGTTCAAGTGTGTGATTATTGTTGTTTAAACTAGACATAAATAGCTTCTGTGCGTGTTTAATCGTTTCTTTAGTAAAAAACACATCGTACTCTTCATTTGTGTCTTTGTCTAATCTTGGAATCTTTTTATCAGGTATTAAGATTGCACCGATTAATTGTCTTTGTTCTTCATCTACTTTTGCAAGTGATAAAAAATCATTATTAAAAAAAACGAAGTTTTCTTCTATCGCCGGAAATTTAACAACGCTGATCGCATCAACGCCAAAGAAGTCTGCTGTTTCGTCTATAATTAATTCTATTAGTTTTTTCTTTTTTTCTGCCATAACACTAATAAATATAAAACCAATCAAATCGTTTATTAATGTCCAAAAAAAAAGAGTGCCGAAGCACCCTTTATTATTTTTAATTATTATTATTTTAAAATTGATTAAAGTCTGATTCATATTTGTTTAATAGTCTATACTCTAAAAAATTCTCTACCATTAAATCAATATTTCTATAACTTGGAATCCAATTGTTAAAAGTTTTACCATTTGTAAATTTGTGCGAAGTATTACAAATAAAAGCTAATTGAGCTTCTGTAAATGCATATCCTTTTTTTGTTAACTCTTGTGATAGTAAAGTTTCTAATGTTCTATTTCTTGTAAAATAGCTTGGTAGTTTAGATATGCTTAATTTTTTCATAATTATTTCGTTTTGTTATAACAAATATATATTAAATTTTCTTTATACACAACAATATGCAAGAAAATGTTAAAAAAACTTTACTTTATTATGAATTAACAGATATAGACACTATTAAAAATAATGTAAAAAAATGTGAAAATATGCTATAAAGTAGCTTGTATGTCTAGTTCTTCTTGCAATGCTTGACTATCGCTAATATCAGTTTCTACTACATACGCTTGTACAGGCTGTATGCCATTTGCACCGCCAGGAATAATAGAATTCATATTAGGAATAAGATCACCACCAACACCGCCTAATTGTGCTGGTGCAGTAGATGTTGTTGCTTCAGATACAGAACTATCGCCACCTTCACCATCACCTGCGTCAGTTGATAATATAGTTTTAACATTAGATAAACCTGTTGCTATTATACCTGCTGCACCTGCAAAACCTAAAATACCACCCTGTGCTAATGCTTTATTTGCACCAACATAAGTATCTCTAATTGCTTGTCCTATTGCTAATGCTTTACCTGCTTTAGTATCTTTTCCAACTAAATTAGCTATACTTTTCATTGCACCTGAAATAGCTTTTTCTCTAGCATCTTGTAATTTTTCTTCTTCTTTTAATTTAGCTTCATTAGTTTTTATTAATGCTTTTACTGCTTTACTGTCTAAATCTTGCGTCACTTTAAACCCTTTTTCTTTAGCTATTGCAAGTTGTTCTTCTAATGCTATTTGTTCTTTTATTGCGTCTGTTTTTTCCTTTTCTACTTTAGCTGTAAATACACCAACCTCAGCAGCTACTCTTTTTTGTCTTAATGTAGAACCTGTTTGTAATTCTATAAATCTTGCTCTTTCTTCTGCTAGTTTCTGTATATCTTCTTCACTTGACTTACCTAAGTCAATCATTGCCTGCATTGCGTTAACTTTCTTTTCTTGTATATCTAACTCTATTTGTGCTACTCTTTGTTCTTCTGCAACAGCAGCTTTAAGTGCTTTTAATCTTTCTTCATTGCTCTTAGTATCATCTTCTGCCAATAATCTACTTTCTGCAATTTGTTTATTTGCTTTTGCTCTAATCATTAACATAGCCCGTTCTTCATCTCTAACGTCTTGCATTATTCCTGTTAATCTTGCAGCTTCATCACCTTCTTTCTTCATTTCTTCTGTAATCTCTTTAAACTTCTTTTTAAGATTTTCAGCAGCTTCACCTCTTGCCACCTCGTCCATTCCTGTTGCTAATGTTAAAAAACCGTCTTTGGCTTCAGCAGTACCCTCTTTAATTAAATCTAAATCACGTTTAAATACGCCTTTTATAACTTTACCTAATGCACCAAAACCATCTATAAGACCTTGTATTCTGTTTACAATATTTTCTTTTAATGCTGTCCACAAATCCTCTATAGCTTTTTTAGGGTTTGAAAATCCGTCCATTAATGCTATAAACAAAGGTTCAGCAGCATCTCTAACAACATCAAACATAGCAGACAGTTTAGCACCTATACGTTCAAATCTTCTTGCTGTTTCAATGTTTCCTGTAAACAAATCTTTTAATTTAACAAATGCAGCTATAATAAGACCAATACCCATTGCTTTCATAGCTACACCCATTCCTTTAAAACCACCTGCAAGACCTTTAGTTTTTTTTGTTGCTGTTTCAGCAGCACCACCTGTTTTACCTAAACTCTTATTAACACCGTCTACTTTCTTTTTAGAATCGCCTGTGTCTACTTTTACATTTACTGTTTTGTCTATCGCCATAGTATTCGTATTATTTGTTTAAACATTCTTTTAAAACTTGTATGGTGTTCTTGCATACCATAAACAAAATCTAATTCTTCTTCTTTATAATCTACTAATTGAATGTGATCTATTAGTGGTATCATTGTTTGTGCTGTTGCTTCTATATATTGTCTTAATTCCATATTAAATAATCCCCGTTTTGTAATTCTATGTTTTGTGAATTTTGGAATATAGCCCAATTTTCAGCAAACCCTAAAGTCATATTATTAATTCTATTAACGTCAATTTCTGCTGACAGTTGCCATACTCTTTTAGTATCTGTTTGGCTATCGTCTAAACCAAATCTTAATACATCATTATGAATATCAATATGAAGCGTACACGTTGTTGGATTTGCACCTTCTCTAATACTAAATTCTTCTTGACCACCAACTGTACTTAATTGTGTTGTTGTTCCTTTTATATTTTTAAATGCTGTATAATAAGCAAAGCCCTCTGTATATCCTAATGTGTATGTTGAACTTGTGCCACCAACAACTGTTGCTATTCCTTTAACGCGAATAATCATATTCACATTAGCTGGTATTCTTAATGGTGTGTTAAATTTGTCTGCTTCAGGATAAGCATAACCTCTTGTGTTAGCGTTTGTATTTCCTGATAATACAATTCTATGTGATTCGCCTTCTAATTGTGGTATATCTCTTTTTTTAGTAGCATATTTAATTACAATATCATCACCATATAACGGTAGCATTGGTTTACTATATTTACTATTATTAACACCTCTAACTAATGGCGTATTTAATCCACCTAATTTATTGTAAATAAGTGTTTTTAATTGTCCTCTATTTAATATGCTTTTAGGTGCGAATATGCTTTGTAGTTTAATAGGTAAACTTCCTGAGTTAGCCATACAAGGATATAAGCCGTTAGATGCTTGTGCTGTTTGATTCCACATAACCATTCCACCATAACAAATACAACATTCAGGATTCGCATAAGCACCAAGAAAATTAGGTGCTGTAGTATCAGGTGTACAACCCGCGTCGTCATCAGAACACCACAAATAAAATGTATCAGCTAATAAATTATTATCTAACGAAGTTGAAACCACATAATCACAACTATTACAATGTGCTTTAGTATCTAGTGATTTTATTAGCATTACTTTTGTTGACGCTTTAGCACCTACTTGATAATTGGATATTTTAAGTATTCGCCAATAACTATCCTTTATAAAAATCTCATCTGCAAAGCTAAAGGTAAATACATCTACTTCATTTAGATTTAAATAGCATTCCATTATACGTGCTTCGCTACTATAGATGTTGTCTAAATACTGTTGCCAGTATAAACCATATAAAGAGTTCTCAAACCAACTTCCCGTATTGCTGTCATAATTAAAGACAAGTAGATTGGGTACTATTGGCGGTGATGAGTTCCAATACAATGATTTAGTTGCTGTTGTTAGTTCAGAAATATTATCGCTTCCTGGTGATATGTCAAACGGTGAACAAACAGCATATGTTGTAAATGCAAACGCTTGTGCAGTCGTTGTTCCTGAATTATCATATACTCTGTGCAAGTGATAGGTTGCAGTTCCATTATTTACATCTTTTACTGTTGAAGCTGTACCGCCGTAAAAAAATAATTTTGGTTTTGTTTTAACAACCTTGCTTTCAACAATACCGTCTTTATCTTCGTAGCTTATTTCATATTGTGGCGAAAAATTAATTAAATAAGTTCCAAGCTGTGTGTTGCTACTTGCAAAAACTTGGCTATTTATAAAAGGTGAAAATATAGATTCATTCTTTAATTCGCCTTTAGCAAAATCATTATTAAAGTCATCTATTTTTAAATGTCCATATACATTTACAGCAGGAAATCTTTCTTTAAATTCTTTGTTATATAAATCTTCATCTTCTTGATCGCTTAAATGAATTGTTTTCTTTTGTATTTCTGTGGTGTCTTTTATAACAATTTCTTTATCTAGGTCTAGCTTATCTGTCCAGTATTTTAATTCACCACTTGCAATAAAATCGTTGTATGGCTCTATAATTAAATTGGTATCGTCATCAGGATTTGTTAATACAACCAAATTAAATCTTTGCACAATATCTTTTAAAAATGCTTTCTGCGTTATTTCAGGATCAATGCAGGAAGGAACATCTACAGTAGCACCATATATGTCAGTAGTATAACCAACCCAATCAATTCTTATATTGCTGTATAAATTATATCCAACTTCAAAAGTTGTGATTGTATTTGGCGGAACAATGGTTGTTAGATTTTGTAAAGAACCTAATGTAAAAGAACCGTTTCCTGTGTAATTAGAAACTATTATAACTATTTGTGCAGACGCACCTGTTGGCATTTCAGACAAATCTAATTCCCATTCAAAAAAATCTACATTACTAAAAAAAGAATCATTGTCAGTTTGTGAACCATAATTATAATCTAAAATAGGTGTGTTTGTTGAAACATCAAAAGGTCTTAGTATTGCGGTTAAGTGCATTGTGTTTCCTGAAAACGCTTCAATACTCCCCGACAATCCGCCAATATGTCTGCAACTAATTTGCGTCATATTAACATCTTCTTTAGTAAAATAATTATATGTTTCATTCCAAATATTATCGCTATCTTGTGGTGCTGTATATCCTGTTGTTGGTGTAATTGTATTTGCCACAACTACGTGTTCACTACTTTGAGAAGAAGAACCTGAAGATGTTGCAGAACCCCAAGTTGCACTATTTCCAACGTCCATAAGTCCACTAGGATTTGCATTTGAATTTGTTGTAGGTGTAGCAGACAGCTCTAAATGGTTTCCTGTTGTCATAAATAACTTACCAAAATAAGAACTATTTAAAAAAGTAGAAGTATAACTAAACCCAGCTTTCGCACAAATTAAATCTACTATTGTTTTTAATTGAACAGACGGTCTGAACTGCGACATTGAAACTATATTATCATAAACAGCTTCTACTCCATCACTACTTACCATTGAATTAATTGTAGTTTGATCTAGTCGTAAAAATCTTTTAAGGTCGTTTCCATCTGCGTCTGTATCATTTGGATTGTAATAAAAGTTTTCTTGAGTAATTGAAGTTGGATATACAATTTTAGAAACACCTGCATCAGAATCATATAAAGAAGCACCTGCTGTATTCTGTAAAGAGTTTCCCCACGAAGCAGCTAAATTAGTTTCATTAAATAGGTGATTATATACTGTTGAATAACTGCCATTATCTTCTAAGAAAACATCTTTTAATCTTTGCTCACCTATTATGCTGAATAAAGATGAACTACTTGACATTAATACAACTTCATAAACTTGTGCTTTTTTATATACTGATTTTAGTTGTAAGCTACCTTCCATTTGTGGTACTGTTCCAACATATAAAATAGCGTCAAACTTTGTTCTTGTACTAAATACTAAAGTGTCTAAATTTACATTATACCAATCTTCGAAGAATTGATTATTGTTGTCAGTAAATGGCAATTTAAATGTTTGCGAATAACTACCTTTTCTTGTTTCAGGTTCTTTAATTTCAGAGAATTGAAAGTTTAAAGAAACATTAGGTGCTTCTTGTAAATCTAAATTATAAGCCGTTTTAGATGTAGCGGTTCTTGTGGCTTTTCTATATGCAACTAAACGTACATTCATTATGAATTAGTATTAACAGGATTAGCGTATTCTATATTGATCGTGTATTTAATCAGCTTATCATTAGCAACCGTTTTTTTAACAAAGCTACTATCCTTAATCATTACAGCTTGTGTAAAATCTGTGTCTGCATTTTCAACAATATAAGCGTCAGTTGACATTATTAGCTTTTCTAATAAATTTGCGTCTTGTTCTGTTATCCAATCTGTGTTCAAAATCTCGCTTAATGTTGCTGTTGTTTGTCTTGTTGTTTTACCTCGTTGTGTGTTATTATAACGCCACTTAGATTTGTTAAATGTTCCAAGCATTGAGCTATAATTATTTCTTTCTATATTAGTCGTTTGTGTTGACTTCATTTTAAAATTAAAATAATCATAACCACCTACAGAATTACGCCAAGCTAATCTACGCACCTTATAACCTTTACAAGAACCATCTTGTTTTATAAAATAATAAGTAGCTGTTTTGTATGCAATAGTGCCTGTAGCAGTTCCTGTTCCTCTTATTGTATAATAAGCCCAACCTGAAAAGTTAGAAGGTTGTGCATCACCAGAGCTACCGCCATTAGGTGTGACAGTTGACGCTTCTAAATTACCTGCACCGCAACCAAAGTATAATAATCTTTCTGCGTCAGTTAAAGAGCCATCTGTAGGTGCTTCACCACCATTCCCTGAAACATTTGGAATATATTGTTCTGAACCAATTTTTACACCACTAGAATTATAATAAACCACCTGTATAAAATCAATGTCACTATCAAAATTAGCATTGTCATTTAAGAACGCTACAGTATGATAGTCTGTGTCTTGTATGTAGTTTATATATCCATTTAAATTATAATCACCTGCACTTGTTTCTACATCACTTAAAAATAAATCAGTTGCACTTGAAACGTTATATACATTAAATGCGTCTGACTGCACATAATTACCTGTATCATCTCTTGCTGTCATTAAAGGCAAAGACGCTTGTAAATAGCGTAGAGTATCGTTAACAGTTGGACTTCCTTCTTCAGTGGGTATCGCAGAAGCACTTGAACTATATTGTTGATATGCTTTTACATATATAGTTTGTATTTGTGTGCCGTCTGTTGTGTTATCACCATTTACGCTAAATGGTTTTGCTACTGTATTAACACCAACTTTGTGTATTGTTCTAAATGGTACGCCTGTGTCGTTTTGGTCAAATACAGTATCTACTAATTGAGAATTAACAATATCTCTTAGATCAAAAAATGCTCTTGCTCTATTGTTTGTAATATCAGAACTATAGCCGTTTCGTCTTTGTTTGATTTTAGCTAATAGTGTTCCTGAAGCGTCATCTAATCTAACTTCTAAAATTAGCTTAAAATAGAACAAGCCACTTATAGTGTCATTAAGAACCATATAGCCAATTAGCGGTGTCCAATTAGTAATAACAGGTACTTTAGAAGTCGTGTTAACGGGTTTCTGTTCAAATGTTAGTGCCATAATTTATTATTTATCTATTTTATTTTACTTACTATATCGTCAGTAATATCATCTCCATAAGCATTTAATATTTTGTCAATATAGTATTTCATATTTTTTTTATAAGGTGCTGAGAAAAATTGTGTTCTTGTTAATCCTCTTTGTGCTATTGCTCTACCTATTACAAATGCAGCACCCTTTATATTAGAAGCTGTTTTGCTTTTAAATTTTCCGTCTGTTCCTCTCAATCTAATTCCCTTGCTTGTAATCCACTTTTGAATAACACCTTTTGCTATATTCTTCTTTTTAAATTTAAACGGACTTTTGCCACCTCTAGCCATACCTGTTCCACCTCTTTTACCTTTTTTAGCACCACGTCCAGGACTATAACCGCCTGAACCTCTAACGCCTTCATCTACGAATTGCCAATACTTAGCAGAACTACCGAATGTAAATGATACTGCTTTAGGCAAATCGCCTGGTGTTATTTTACCTATTTGATAGCTGAAGTTTTTAATCAACTTTGATCTTCCCATTCCTACGGCTGCTAATCTAATTCTACCAGCTCTAACAACAGCTTTAGCAAATCGTTTTAACATTTTTTTTGTTTTAGGAAAATCCATTAGCTATTAGGTGTTATAGGTACAATACAAAGATTGTTAGTATTATTAACTTCAATAGTAATATCAGCAGCCCATCCTGTTAATTCATTTTCAAATCGTGCTGTAAATGGCTCAACTGTAATGGGCGTTTCTAAGACCACTTCATTATCTACCCAAGATGTTGAATACATTGACTGCTTAAATTCGTTTATAACGTCCTGCATTATTTGTAGCGTTTCAGAATAAGTATCTGTTCTTGCTGTTCTTTCGTTATTAGGTGCATCTCCTAAGATTTGGTCGTTAGTCATATCCATTACATAAATAGTAAAAGAGTAAGTCATAACGCCTGTATTAATAGTAGCTTCGCCAGGTTCAGCATACAATATAACATAATCAGTAGCACCTAATTTATTAATATCTACTTCAGACATTCCGCCTGAATGAAAGCTGTTAATCTCAAAATGCTTTTCTGCTATTGTTTCTAAAAATCCGACTACGTTTCTAAATGTTATCATAACTAATATTTATTGTTTTGCTTTATGTTGTAATCTTGCGTATATGCTAAGTATGTTAACACTTCCAATATAGGCAATTTTGTTATTTTTTGTATATCAA
>Ga0098046_1001002_pt1 | contig 9953 bp, 8 predicted proteins | sample 11BtaG_FD_77067 | JGI IMG/M metagenome (GOLD analysis project Ga0098046, IMG submission 77067) | Marine viral communities from the Subarctic Pacific Ocean - 11B_ETSP_OMZ_AT15265_CsCl metaG | ecosystem: Environmental > Aquatic > Marine > Oceanic | place: Pacific Ocean | collected 2015-01-16
TCTGAGATTGCTCTGGGTTAAACCACATTGAGAACACTGCCGTTGTTGCAGTTGTGCTTGGTGCGGTCATTCCAGACTTCTTGTAATAAGAAGGACTAGCAGCGTCTGTCGAAAGAACTCCATTAGTGACTGTTCCCCCTCCAAACATTGTAAAATCCTCTAAGAAGGACCCAGTGCCTGTTGGAGTGTAACTGTAAGGACTATCATCGTACTTGCTTTCGATTTGCTCTTCTGTCAAAACTTGATCTTCAATGGTAAATCCAGCAAACTCTGAATTGTTCCCAAATCCAGAACCAAGTGTGATCCATCCGCTACGTGCCGTGTCAATTGGGTTATGAGATAAGACTTGCAAACCTTCAGAATCCTGTTGGATGTTGCCGTTGTCACGGAAAGAATCGTTTATCTTTACACCATCTACATAAACTTTAGCCTTACCAACACCAAGCCCAGCTCCAACATTAAGAAATTGAAAAACTATCTGATGCCATTCACCATCTCTGATGTTTGTTGGTATAGCGAAGTATGTCTTATATCTCCATGCGTTTGAGCCGTTGTGAACATCGTTGTTTACTTTTATGATAAAATAACCATTCGAATAAGAAGACATGATTGCGTTACCAGCGCTAGTTTTTGCTCGACCTAGCCTGGTAGACATAGAAATGTATACTCCTTTAGCTAAATCTCCACTAGACCAGTTACCGAATCTCAAAATAGATGCACCATTTTGAGTACTAGTAGACTTAACCCACATAGTGATAGTTGTATCTTCTAGAACCGCATTATCTGTGCTTTGGTCCGTGGTTCTCAACATTGAACTGCCGTGTGTGCCAATCTTCAATGTGTCCTCGGGAGTAATCGTTGCGCCATAGTAGGTGCTAAATGTTGAACTATCAGTTATCATAGAATTCACTATTGGATAACTAGCACCACCACCGCCACCATCTCCTCCACCTTCCGATGGAACGATGAATGACTCGTTAGCCAACAACCAAGCTAATGAACCATTGGACATAACTGTAAGCATCTTGTTATGATCATCAGCTGTATAGATAGGGACTTCGTCGATATCATAAAGCTTTGTGCCTCTGTCGACTCCTACCAGCAAAGGAGTGGATCCTTGGTAAGATTGTGTCGAGAAAAAAGAAACATTGATAGTCTCTTCGGAACCATTAAGCGACTTGAGATAGTAGCTTTGGTATGTGTTATTGAATTTGAATTGTGGATCTATAGAATTCCACGTGTAAATCATTGACCAAGATGAACCATCCCATCCATGAATTGAAATGTCTCTTCCTCTAAACACGACAGAGATTTCACCTGAGTGAGTCACTGGTGCAGAGAAAGCGTTTTCAATAGCTGGATTGGATGGAAAAGCTGTCAACTTTAACATTTTTTGCTTTTTCATTAGATTTTACCTCCGTTATCTAGTAATCCAAACAAGGTCGCCACCTGCATCAACAGATAGGACTTTCCCAGCATCTGATGAAGTAAATGCAGGAACATCACTAACATCAGCAATTGCTGACGGTGCAGGCGCTGCTGCTTTTACCATTGAGTCTTCCATGAAAACTCCACGCATAGACTCTTCTTGTCCTGAATTAGATTTGAAAAAAACCTCTGAATAGGTTGTGAAAGGAACGAATACAACTTTATCATCAGATGTTGTAGTTCCAACTAGTTCCCATGAACCAGCATTTTTACCATAAACTTCGATCTCGGCAAAACCGATGCAGATCATAGTGTTGTGGTTTGCTTCTGGAGAAACCCCTTCGGATCCTCCGTCTGGTGCTGAAACACCAGCAGTGTATTTTGTTACAGACATTCTAAATCCTCCATAGAAATGTGTCTTAATAAAAAAAGGGCCTCAAAGTTTCCTCTGAGGCCCAAGGTTAATACCTCTAAGGCATTATGAACAGGCTAATCAGAAGATTAGAACAAGTACATAACTCCACCTTTCTTAACCATCATAACAGATGCTCCAGCGTGAAGAACGATGTTACCATCAGTTTCACCGTCGAAAGACTCACCTGTTCCAGCGTTGAAAGTTACAGACTCAGAACCTTCAGCAACCTTAACCATAATGAAATAGCTTTCGGTCATTGTTGGAACTGTGAAAGACTTTGCAGTAGATGCATTAACGATGTAGTGAGTAGCAGAACCCATTGCAGAAGATGTTTCTGTCAAGTAAGCAACTTCAACTTTACCTTCAAAGTGATCATCAAACTTACCTTCGATGCGAACTTCTTCACCAGATGCACGAGTAACCTCGGCAGAGATTGCAGAAGCATTTACACCTTCAGCAGCAAGAGCACGAGTTTCTTCAGCAGCAATAGCAGCATCAGCATCAGCTTCGTTCTGGTCTACATCAGCTTGGATTGCAGCACGAGCAACAGCGCTCAAGTTTGCTTCAAATGCGTCAGCATTTGTTCTGTTTGTGATTTCAGCAGCCAAGTTGGAAGTCAAAACACCTTCAGCAAGAAGAGCGCGAGCTTCTTCTGCTGAAATAGCAGAAGCATTTACAGCTTCAGCGGCAGTAGCGCGAGCTTCTTCGTCATCAATGTTGTCTTGAAGAACTACATCAGCAGCTTTGTATGCAAGATCCATTGCAGCAATAGCAGCATCAGCATCAGACTCATTTTGATCTACATCAGATTGAAGAGCAGTGATAGAAGCAATGATAGAAGTATCAGCCAACTCATAAGCTGCAACCAATTCTACCAACTGGTCCAAGTCTACAGAAGATCCACTAAGCAATGCATCAAATTGAGATTGCAAAGCAGCATCGCCAGAAACACGAAGTGCAGCTTCAGCAGCATCTGCAGCGGCAAATTCAGAACGAATTGCACCGCGGTCAGTTGTAGCAGCAGCATGTGAAGCGTCTGAATCAGCTTCATTTTGATCTACATCAGCTTGAATCGCAGCGCGTGCTACAGCACTTAAGTTAGCTTCAAATGCATCAGCATTTGTTCTGTTTGTGATTTCAGCAGCCAAGTTTGAAGTCAAAACACCTTCAGCAAGAAGAGCACGAGCTTCTTCAGCAGCGATTGCTGCATCAGCATCAGACTCATTTTGATCTACATCAGCTTGCAATGTCGACAATTCACCAGCAAAGAAAGTTTCCATTGCTGTTCTTGCAACAAGAGCAGATGAAGACAATGCTGAAATGTTACCTTGAAGAACGCCTTCAGCAGCAAGAGCACGAGTTTCTTCAGCATCGATGTTGCCTTGAAGAGTAGTGTCTGCAGCCAAACGAAGAGCAGCTTCAGCAGAAACAGCAGCATCTGCATACGATTCCATAGCTGTTGTTACAGCAGCATCACCAGCAATACGAGCAGTTTCTTCAGCAGTAATGTTAGCTTGAAGAGTGTTGTCATTTGCAAGACGAGTAGCAGCTTCAGTGTTGATGTTACCTTGAAGAACACCGTCAGCAGCGATACGTGCAGTCTGCTCTGCAGAGTCAGCAGCAGCGAACTCAGAACGGATAGCAGCACGGTCAGTTGTAGCAGTGCCGTCAGCAGCAATACGTGCAGCTTCTTCAGAAGCTAAGTTTTGTGCTTGAAGAGCATCACCAGCAATGCGAGCAGCAGCTTCTGTAGCATCAGCAGCAGCAAATTCAGAACGGATAGCAGCACGATCAGATGTAGCAGCTACGAATGATGCATCAGCATCAGATTCATTACCATCAACATCAGCTTGAAGAGCAGTGATAGAAGCAATGATAGAAGTATCAGCTAGCTCGTAAGCAGCTACCAATTCAACCAATTGATCCATATCTACAGCAGAACCAGACAACAATGCGTCGAATTGGTCTTGCAATGCTTGGTCACCTGCAACACGAGCAGCAGTCAAAACAGCATCAGCAGCAGCAAATTCAGAACGAATCGCAGCTTCTTGACCCAATGCACGAGTCTCTTCAGCAGAGATAGCGTTTGCATTTGCAAGCTCTGCAGCACGAGCGATTACAGCTTCTGCAGCAAGATTGAATGCAGCGTCTGCTTTTGCGTCAGCTTCTGCTTGATCAGCATATGCTTCCATTTGTCCCTTAAGAACTACATCCGCAGCAGCAAATTCAGAACGAACCAATCCACGGTCAGTAGCAGCAGCTACAAATGATGCATCAGCATCAGCTTCATTTTGGTCGACGTCTGCTTGGATTGCATTACGACCAGCCAAAGCTGCAGCTTCGTTAGCATCTACGTCAGCTTGAATAGCTTGACGCTCTGTTTCAGCAAAATCGATAGAATCTACCAAGTGTTTTTCTTGAATTAATTTTCCACCACCTTGTTGTGGCATGTTTCCTGTACCGAGAAGAACTGAAGAACTGATTTCAGTAAGACTCTTAATAGCACCTGTAGGGAGAGTAAGTTTCCCTGCGGTCAAACCCGACATATCAAATTCTGTAACTTGATCGTCAACCTTGACTTTTCCTAAAAATAATTTAGCCATTATTAATTTCCTCCAAATAATGATCATAAGACCCTAAGTACGATGTACTTTGGGCTACACATAACTACTACCCCATGCAGCTAAAAGAAAATAAATTTTCACTAGTTTAGTCTTGGAGATCCTAAACGTCAATAAAAAATAAAAAAACTTCTATTGTTTCGGTTAAACCGGCAATGTAGAGGTTTTACATAATGAAGAATTTAGACTGTCCGTCGCAATAAATGTTGATGGAAGAACCTGGAGAAGACAAGGTAATACTTGATCTATTTTCAACTAGCTGATTTGTTTGTGCGACGATAGTAAGTGTGTAAATATCTGCGTTCTCTAATTCATCTTTTATAACAAAAATTTGACCATCGAACAATGATGATGCACTTGGAAGTGTTATCGTTGTGTTTTGTGTTGCTTGGATTCCTACAAAGTAGTCATCAGTTGCCATAGAGTAGGACTGTGTAGCTACAACTCTATTTCTAACTTCTATTCCCGATTGAACAGCAGGTGCCAAGATTACGTTTCCATTAGAATCTACAGACAGAAAGTTGTTCGCAGATCCCTGCTGAAGGTTTGTTAGGTTAAGGTTGGGAACAATGACCTTACCAGACTTTGGAAGAATCTCGAGATCACCGGTTGAGTTTGCCTTAAGGTCTGCATATTGATGTTGACTTATCCCAAAGACAAATTCAGAGTTCGTCAATCTAAGTTGTGGATTATCGGAGTCTTTGATCTCAACCATTCTATCAGCGGTTGACTTGTTGATTGCGAGAGGTCCTCCGACATTTGCTGCATTTGCAACATCAAGTGAAGTTAGCGTCCCCAAACTTGTTACGTTCGGCTGTGCTGCGGTGCTAAGTGTGCCTCCAAGATTTGTAGAATTTACTGTTGTTGCGTCAAGAGTTGGAGTCACAATGTTGTCACTATTGATCGTTGTGTTGCCATTTGTGATTGTCGTCGATGTGATGTTTGTAAAATATCCCGCAGCAGAGGAAACAGATACTGATGATGACACTTGCCCAATGTTGTCCAAAACAATGTCGCCATTTGAGCCCACAATAAGCTCTCCAAGAACGTTTGTGTCGTTGCCTATGTCTAAGGTCGAAGTGTTTGTTGAGAGAGTTGTGGAGCCATTGTTGACGCTTATAGATAGCTTTTCGGTTGTGGTTCCGACTTTAAATTGATTTGATGGTGCTTCTATCTCAAACTTTGCACCATCAGAGTAGTCTCCAACGCCAATGAGTCCGTTGTTGATAAATAACCCATTGTCAATTGCAAGACCATTTGGAACAGAGATTGTGTCTGCGTTGACGATAATCGTGTCCGTTGCTTCATCTCCAAGAGTCAAAGTGTCTGCCGATACTGCAAAGTCTGTAGTCCGTGCAGTGAAGGATCCTGTAACCACAAGATCACCAGAGACGTTAAGATCTCCTGTGACATTTGTGTGTCCGTTAGAAGGACTTATGGTGAAGTCTCCGTCTGTGTTTGTGTGTAGGTCTGTGTATTCGAGGTCTTGAACACCGAACACTCCTCTCTGGCTTGTTAGTCTTAGTTGGGTAGATGTTGATAGAATCTCAGATGTTGCTTGAGGATCAGAGACATTTACTCCGACTTTGTTCTCAGCGCTTTTGACATAGAGAGTTCCATTGATTGTTGCATCGTTTGCAACATTGAGGCTTGTTAGTGTACCCACCTCTGTGATGTTTGTTTGGGAGGGAGATGTTAGCAAGCCCTCTAGAGTTATTGATTGGACATGTGATGCGTTTGCAATCGTTCCTGTTTCAATTGTGAGAGTTCCATCGGTGAATTGTCCGGCTTGGATGTCATTCACATCGACCGAACCGAATAGACCAATAGATCCACTGAATTCAGATGCATCTATCTCTAAGGCTTGAATGTCTCCAGTAACAGCCAAGACTGCTCCATCGAAAGTTAGGTTCTCTTCTGCATTGACTGTGTCTCCACTAACCGATGTTACGATTCTGTTGTCACCATGATTTGTATAATAGTTGATTGGAACACCATCAAGGTCTCCACCCCAACCATAATAGTTGTGTGCTGTGACATTTCCTGAAACATTTAGTGACCCTGTGAATTGATGTAAGTCATCTGGAGTGTCTCCAAAGACTGAAGATCCAGATACTTCGAAGTGAAAGACTGTTTGCGTTTGGTTTTGGATTTCAAAGTTGTGAGCAACAATGTTTCCGGAAACTAGTAGCGAGTTGAGATCGTCAGACCAAATAAGATTTGGATCGTGCTCAAGTTCAGTGCCTGGTCCGGCTAGCTGGATAGATCCCTTAGGACCCGATCCTTGGCGACCGACAACATATGCCCATCCAAATTCCTTTGCCATTACTCATCGATTCCCGGTCCGGTCAGTTCGTACATGCGGTTTGCTGGAATTCCTGTAAGAGGAGCATCTATTCCAACCTCCAATCCTCCGACGGCGTGTAAAAAGATTTGTTTACATTTGGCAGATAAAGTTATCTGCTCTTGACCTGATAGTGTTATCTTGTGTCGCGCCTCAGCGTTTTCGATTAAGCGTCCGTCAACGAAAGAAACATTTGATGTTGATCCCTGCAGAGTTAGATTGTTCCCAGAGACTCTATCCAAAACTACACCCAATGTGTCGGGTGAAGAGTAGAACGTCTTATAGTTATTATCTTCAAATGCCCAATAGGAAACAAGAGACGAATGTGTAGGTTGAATCATTCCTCCGTTATTCCATAAGTTGGATATTTCTACATCGGTAAGAACGCTAGAAAACAATGCCACTTCATCGTAAGTTCCGTCAAGATTTAGAGCAGAGGATGCGTCCCCTAGCTCTAACCCATTTGCGGACGCAAAAGTAGTTGCACCAGTAATCTCTAAATTTCCATTAACAAAAACCTTCTGCTCTCCATCTTTTATCGTAATTGTAAAATTAAACCAAGTGTTTGCTGTGATGGTTGTTGTTCCTGTGCCAACATTGACTCCATCCACTAATAATCTAGTTTTTGGTGTCCCACCCGAACTTGTTCTAAGGCCCGTACCAGAGCCAACTACCGGATTAAAATCAATAACTCTTTGTCCTGCAGTGGTAGCACCAGTCTTTACCCAGATTGACATGGTAAATTCAGTAAGCGCAGAAAATGTTGTGTCGTAATATTCGTTTGTAACATTAAAACTTATTGCACGTTTTGGTTCGCAAAACATAATCTCTAACTTGTGTCCAGCACCATTGTGATCATTGCAAATTTTAATTTTGTTTGTTACATTAGGAAACTCAACCAAAGTCTTTTGGCCTGCCGTCAAAGTCAAGTCTTTGAGAAAAGGTCGACCAGAAACCTGATAAGATCCTACGTTTTGTAATCCCACACTATATCTAAAAGTCATTATGAACTTACTCCATCTAAACCTTCTAAGTCAAACATTCGACCCGCAGGAATATTTGTTAATTCTGCGAAAACTTCCACATCACCGCTGGTCAAAGAGGATGCATTACCAGTAGAGAAAAACACTTCTTTACATTTAACATCAAAAGTGTGTGTTGTATTTGCTAAGACAATAAAATAATTTCCACTAGTTGAAGCATCGGTTGTAAAATCAAATGCTGGTGGAACAGTTATATCATAAGGTGCAAAATGAACTCTAATGTCATGCTTTACTTTAAATGTGATGCTTTTTGTCACATTAGGAAATTGAATTCTAACAGACTCGTCATTAGTAGTTGGCAATGTAGGAACTAGCAAGAATGGCTTACCACTTACTTGATATGCACCAACATGATTTAGCCCTACGCTATAAAAATTTGAACTCATAATTTTCCCCTCTTTAGGACTAAATAGTTATTGCTTATTCTTCTTGAGACGTGCTCTCCATTTTTTGCGAGCAAGTCTTTTTTTCTCCGATGGAGATGTGAAGTGTTTTTGATCTCGAACTTCTTGCATGATGCCCAGTTTCTTACACTTCTTTGTAAATCGTTTGATGAATTTTTCCATCGCCTCGCCTTTGCGAGGTTTCATTTTATAATTGGTAGCCATTGTTATCCCTTTGCTAATTTTGACCACACGGCCGAAGATGATCCAAAAGCTGACAAGTCAACACCGGGATCATTTGGTGCAACGCCATCAAGAGCTTTCGCTCCCTGTGGTGATGTTGCTGATCTCCCGCTATCTCTACTAGACAGTGGCGTTGTTCCTTCGAACAAGTCGACTCCGTTATAAGAGTCTCTACCAATTGAGTCAAGCATTTTTCGACGCTGATCTTTACGCTTCCGCTCTTGGGCTTCGTAATCGATTTGTGGTTTTTGATAAGTTGGTTGTGTTTGAGATTCAACGATGCGTTGACCGCCGGTTCCCTTAACAACTTCTGAAATGATTCCAGATAGAACACCTTCTTCAAAGATGACTTCCTTAATGCACTCTTTGATAAGTGGCTTAAGTGTCTTTTTTAATTCGGCTTTATTCATTTAGTCTCCAAGAATCTTCTTAAATAGATTGTCAATATTATTTTCTTTTTGTTCTCGCAACTTTGTCGAGAATCTAGTTGGCTTTCTAGAGCTTTCGCCCGGATAAACATAGGCATCTGGGGTTGATGGTTCTGAGACAATGTCGAAGCAAATTAATTGAAAGTCTTCTTCAACAACTGTTGTTCCCATTGATTCTCGAACCGATCCCAATCCTCGAGATGAAATCCCAAGCTTCACACCAGCGTTGATGAGATCCTTTAGAATTCTACCGCTAGGAGTGTCTAGGACCTTGATCTTGCCCATTACGTCCTTACCTTCCCACCAACAGTCAGTGACCATGTGAGAAACGTTCTTAAGGTTAATTACGGAGTCGTCAGGGTGATCTAGTTCACCACACGCTCGGTTGTCTTTAACGATAGCCATGTAATTATCCATCTCTCTCTTGAGAACTTTGTGTGGATACTTGCGACCGTTACCATTCTTTTTGTCTGCTGTTTGAATTCGACCGGTCAAATAGACCACGCCATCTTCAACAACTTCTTTCTTTTCTCTTTCAGTTAAGAGATCTAAGCATCGTCCATCGGGACATAGTGCATGAAACTCTCTTAGTAATTGTTTACTCATCTTCTTCTCCAAAATAAAAAGGTGGGTGGAGATAGCCTCCACCCTTAGCGGGCGTTACCCGCTCGAGCTAGGACCCGCTGCAACAGCGACGAACGGGTTGTAAAACCCAACGCTTAATCATCAACATGCTCACCCCCTGATCTTGATGATAGTCTTAAGCCGAAATCATCGACCAAGACCGAAATTAAATAAGATGTTCCAGCAGACAAACAGCCAAGCAAGAACGCATTCACGAATGAACGCTCGAAACTAAATAGTTCTGTGTACGGGGAAAGACACGAAATAAAGACTCCGACCCAAAAACCCATGCACAAAGGGCAATTCCATAAAGTATTCCATTTCTTTGTATAGTCCTTCTTTGGCCTTATGTTTTCAAATATTTTCCCATAGACAATGATGAATGTCATTCCGTAGGTGATCATTATGAAATGTAGTGTATCCA
>Ga0098046_1001015_pt1 | contig 9897 bp, 21 predicted proteins | sample 11BtaG_FD_77067 | JGI IMG/M metagenome (GOLD analysis project Ga0098046, IMG submission 77067) | Marine viral communities from the Subarctic Pacific Ocean - 11B_ETSP_OMZ_AT15265_CsCl metaG | ecosystem: Environmental > Aquatic > Marine > Oceanic | place: Pacific Ocean | collected 2015-01-16
CTCATAGGTACCTTGAGTATCTCCTCTTCAATCTCGGATTCAAATCCTGCTTGACTCTGCGTATATGATATCATATGCCTAGACATAAGATCGTTTATGCTCTGTCTACCACCAGAATAGTCGTTTATATTGTATCCGTTTATCTTTCGACTAGTAACCCTAACATGATCGTCACAGAACCTGTAGAAGTTCTTATATTGATTGAAAGGATTATTAGGAATACCATACACCTGATGATACATCTGACTGTAACTCTCAGGTGTTGGTGTTCCAGACAACAGACAAACAAATGGGTTATTATTTTGTATTAACTCTCTCACAGCCTTTGCCCTCTTACTTGCCTTAGGGAACGCTCCAAGGCCGTGTGCCTCATCAAGGATGATCATGTCCCACTTTATCTTTGGAGCCTTGTGTATACTCTCATAGTTTATAACAAACAGTGAGAAGTTATTAGGGCACATCATCTCGTAATCGTCAACTATACTAGATATAGCCTTCTTTTTAGTTAGAAATAAAACCTCTTTAGCACCAATGTTATCAGCTATTCCAAGGCTCGTAAGGGTCTTCCCTGTCCTAACCTCCATAGCTAAATAAACAAATCCGCTACTCTTGATCATCGAAGAGCCCTTGGATATAATCTCTTGTTGGTAGTCCCTGAATTTCATCTTTAATTTTATTTATAAGTTCCATTAAGTCGGCACACTTCTCGTAGTGCTCGTGCTGTTCAAACACCTCTATACAGGCGTATGCCGCATTTAGTATATCATCTGCGGTCCATCCTGTTGGATCCATTATATCTATAAACATAGGCATATATCCATCAGTGTAGTCCAATAAGTCATACGGATCAGTGTTGGTGACAAGGACCATGTATGTGTTTAATGCTGAATCAAAAAGATCCTTATCCGTAAGTTCTTCGTAGTATTCCATATAGCTCGTACATATAGTTAGTTGCATCCTTCTGATTCTTAAAAGTTTCCTTACTAAGAGTCTCGGTACTTGTTATTTCAGTTCCATCTTCAAAAACGTGCTTGTACTTTCCTTCGCAGGATATTCCTCTACGCCTAACAGCAACCCTGTGTGGACCCTTACCAGTATGGTTTAGGCACACAAGGTAAACCTGAAAGTCGTTTTGAATACACCAGTTAAAGTCATCAAAATTCAAACTCTGCCTCTTCGTAGTTTTGCTCTGCTTCTTCATGTTCACTATCTTTAAAAATCACCCATCTACCTTGAGAAGATCTACCTTCCATAACTTCTATGTCAGAGTTAAACATTCCATAAGAATGTAACCACTTATAAAAAGCATTCCTAGATATAGTCATCTTACCCTTGGGTGAGAAATCTGGATTTGTTTTAACAAAGTCAATATACAAGTCATCCTTAAATATCCTCTTGTTAAACTTTAAAATATCAGATGGCTTTGTATCCTCTATTAGTCCTGCCCACTCAATAAATTCATGACAAGTCTCTGAAGCTAATCTTCTTATAGCAAGATTCTTAAACTCAGACTTAACAAGACCAGTTGCAAGATACGATTTTAAATTGTTAATCATGTAATTATCAAACGAACACCATTCATCATCGGTCCATTCATCAAATAATCTTTTTCCAAACTCATCAATAGGAGTGAAATCTTTAGTGTAGTATTGCTTTAACTCAAGCTCCCACTTACGTCTCTCGAATGAGTTACCCTTACCACGTATAGCGTAGTTTGTAGTAATCACAATCTTAGGAGAAAACTTAAATGGTATACGTATAGCATCCTTGTTCTTCTTCTCAATAGTCAACCCCTCAGTAATAGCAGAGAAAAGTCTCTCAAAATTAAAACCCTTATTAACATCGTCGAAAGATATTAACTGAGTATCTGTGCTAACTGTTTGATATGCAAACGGCTTATCAAAAGAAAATCCTTTTCCATCAATCATACCAACCTTCTTCATCATACTCAATCCTTGAACAAATAACCCCTTACCAGTGCCTCCTTCAGGATTATCAGTAATAACCTCATCATTAAGTATGACAGAAGGACAATAACCTGGGTCTTTATAACTAGTCATAAGAAACCCTATAGTGGATTCTACAGAAGCAATCCTTTCTAAGTCATCTCCACATATATTGCTGATAAACTTCTTGAAGTCACAATCTGTTACATCACAGAACTCAAAGTCTCTGTCAATAACTTGATCCCTCCACACGTAACCATCTAGGTCTATGTAATCAACCATATCGATATTATCTTTTGAAACCTTCAATGCACAATTTATGAAGTATATAAAAGAAAAATCTTTAGTGTCTTCAACAAAATGAACATCAACAGTATCAAGTAAAGACAAAAACTCCTCCTTGAAAAACCTGGTCTTATCGGCAAAGAAATTGTACACAGACAAATCGTCAAGAGACTCTAAAAAACCAAGAGTGAAATCCTTTATCTGCTCCTCAGACGCCTTGTCTATAAGGTTATGTGTAACCTTAACGAACTCATATTTTTTGCTGTTGTGTGGAGCAAATTTATAGAAGCCTTCATTTTGTAAAAACTCTTTAAATAAGTAATGTGTGATAGATATAGACCCTCTGTCAGACTTTGTCCAGAACTTCTTGACAGAAGAATCTTTCTCAAGATCATCCACGACATTATCTATAACTCCGCTATCTATATTTAAAGAAGATAGGCCCTGTTTTATATCCTTCTTAGATTCTCCGTTATTTATTTTAACCCTAACCTTAGACATCATCGCATCGTCCTCGTAGTATTTAGTGTTGTGAGCCGTTACATTTCTATATGCAGACTCTATGGTTTGTTTAATCTCACTAATTGGAAAAGAACTGTTGGCATACTGACCCAACACATACTCGGCCAATGACCTGTTTACACCATACTCATTCAAAGCTGAAGCAAATACAAAAACATTGTTGTTTCTTTGCCCTTCAACCATAGGAAATTTTTTAGTCCACCACTTTGTCAATATGTCTACAATCTTAGTCTCATCAGTGACTGGAAGCGTTGGCCTGTCCTTAATCTTATCAACAGGTCTATAAGTTGGCTCAGAAACTTTATCCCAAAGAGCTGAATTCATGTTGATGTATATGTCTTCGTCGTAAGACTCGTAGCAAACCCTACTAATGTTCTTAGATGTTACATCAAAGTATTCTGAATCAAAGTACTGACCAAGAGCCTCAAAGTACTTCTTGTGGTTGATAGAGTCACTAGGTATTTTAACTATGGCTTTTAACCCGTTACCACTTGGACTAATGAACACAGACATAACGTAGTTATCTGCGGCCATGACAGCCTTAGCGTCCATCATATCGTCTAAAGATTCGTAACCATCAAAGTCAAGACATATGTATCCACTGTGCTCAATTAAAGAGTCGTCGGATCTTTTACTAAACTTTCCAGAGAAACATATAGCGGGTAGGTTCTTCTTTAGGTTGTTTCTCTCTGTCTTATCTGTCTCCTTTCGGATACTCTTGATAAGGTCCTTGTTCTTTCCAGTCTTTATTCTTTCCAGAACAAACTCAAGAGACCTGTAGAATGGTGTTGAGGTTTCCTTTATGTTCTTAAATATTGTTATCATAGTGAAATCATTTTTGTCATTGCATCTAGTCTTAGTAAGAATAAGTCATACTTTTCAGATGGAACTCTTTTTATATAATCCCTTACTAGATTATCTGTGCTATACTGATCCTCATATAAAGATAATTTAGCCTCTAAATGTTTACATTTATCATAGTACTTGTTCAATTCTTTCTTGTACTCCTTACTATTTTTTGATTCATCGTATTCCTCTCCAGTAACATTGGATATGTTGTGTAGAATCATAGCACGAGTATCTTCGTACACCTCGTACACAGTTGGCTCATATAGTTTTATCATAGGAAAGACCTTATTTATGCCATGAAGTACTGAAGCGTGGTCTCTACCAACAAGCGATCCTATGTACTCAAGAGACTTTCTTGGGAACAACTCCCTTGTAACTTTAAAATAAATAGCCCTAGCATAAACACACTCTCTCTTTCTGGTATCAATTAGAAGGTCAACCTCCATTTTTTCTTGTATAAATTGTATTACTTCTTGTAGTTTCATTTGTTTTGTTTTAAAAAAAAGTGGGGGCGGTTAGACCCCCACATGATTTTGGTTGATTAGAAGTCAAGCATCGGCTCTTCTTCCTCTTGTGGAGCATTGTCCTTGTTGAAGTACGATTCCATGTAAGCTGTAAGCCTTTTATCGACGGCATCAGCTATAGATGAATCAGCTTTTGATAAATTCTGACCTACAGTGAAGTTTGGTGTAGAGTACTTGATACTACCCTTCTTCTTTTCATCAGCACTGTTGACCTCAATCCACTTATTTTTACATTCATCTTCGTTTATACTAATGAAATCAGACCATTGACTAACGGCAGAACCCTTTAGGGAGATGTTTGCTACCGATCCGTCTTCTAACATAACATAAATTGATTTGTGATACTTTCCTCCAGCGTTTATAATCTCTGGTTTTATTTTTTTGTACTGACCAGAAACTATTTCTACAGCAGGGAGATTTTCTTTTTTGTTTCCAAAAGAACGAACTCTTAACTCTTCACTCATAAAGAAAATCTCGTTAGAGTATATCTTACTAGAACTTGGAGTGTGCCACCCCTTTATAGTGGAGTAATGTTGTAAAAATAAGAACTTAAAAGGAAGTTCTACCATTACACCCTGTCCAGCTTCTTTGTCATAAAAACTAAACGCTTTGTCATTTGATTTCCACTCCAAGTATTTTGAAGTTGGGTTAGAGCTTGTGCTCTTCTCTGTGTTTGTGTGGCTAATTCTTGCCATAATAAATAAATGTTTAAATTACGATCATCTTACCCTGACCGCTTGGGTTTATTATAATACTTCTGTTTTTATATATTTACTAACATCTTCAGTAGCATCTGGTCCGAAGAATCTCTTCCATACCTCTACTGCTCTCTGTACCTTCTCCATGCCTCTCTCCAAGAACTCCTCACTACACGTGAATCGTTTCATCTGACACGTACCCTTGTCAATCACGAAGAACTCAAAGGACTTACCAAACATTGATGTGTAGATAAACGCTTGGCTGTCATAATTGTAGGCATAGGCACTCGACCTAAATTTATTTATATTTGATGTTGTCTTGATGTCAATGATCTTGTCATTCGTAACAATATCTGCCTTACCCTTGAAATCTACACCAAAGAAGTCCATAATCATAGGCACCTCATACTCAGTACCCTCACTATATATCTCTGATGAAAACTCCTCGTTGTTCTTCATCTCATCGATCGCAACGTTCAACTGATCAACCTCCTTGCGTAGCAGTAGCATGTCCTCTCCAGACTGCTCTCTGTAGACCTTTGTGTTTCTCGTTGAGGCATCAACAATCTTGAACTCCGATAACTTCTCTGGCTCAAGCATAGCGACATGGAAATACCTTCCGAGTAATAGAGGTAACCCTGCGTCAGAAGGTTTCCCAAAGTCTTTGGGGTTGGCTAGTAATGTTCCAATGTTTGAGTTAGATAGGTAGTGGCTACCGAATCTTCCGTAGTAGTGATTATCGTCCTTCAATTTCTTTAATGCGTCTTGTAACTTCATTGTATTTTTGTATTAATGTTTCTCTTGATGTTTTTAAAAATCCGATACGCTTGTGATTCTTTCTCTTTGATATCTCGCCTTGAACAGCATCTTCAATTTTTTTTAATTTTCTTTGATACTTTTCAGAGCAAAATGATAAGACTCCGTACTCAAAACCATACTCCAAGAACAACCTTATATCGTATACTCTTTTGTACATGTCGTGGTCAGTGTTGTATATCTGAACGCCATCCTCGTTTCTTACTACCTTGATCCCCTTAAATATCACTGCCTCCTCATCTTTGTACTCCAAGTACACTGACTTAGGTACTCTTCTTGCCTCGTTAAACATCTTATCTAGATCAAGATATTCTTTCTCTTGATATAAAATGTAATCGTAGTTGTAATTGTTGTTTTGTAAATTCATAGTTTGTAAATATATTTAATAAATTGTTAATATGCAACCTTTTTCTTAAAAAAGTTTGTCTTCTTTGGTAGGTTGTTTTTTATAACGAATAAGTCATATGCCTTAGCACATTCTTTTTTATCGGTATAGTTTCCAAACTCATAGCGTTCGCCTTTGTGATATAACTTAACTCTGTAGTATGTTCTACCGTTACGAGATGCTTTACTTACCCCCTTATATTTAGTATTATCTTCTTTCATATTTTTTTTTAAAACTTGTATATTTTTCGACATTTTCGACACAAAAAATATAAAGTATTGATAATCAATAAGTTAACTAGTGTCGATTTTCTTTTGAAGTGTGTCGATTTTCTTGATTTATGTCGATTTTCTTGTAATCACAAAGTATATTACCTTGAAAATTGTTGCAACAAGTATTTGTAATGCTACATTGTTTGAGTAGTCTTTTAAAATCGACACGCTTATTATGTCCCAAACTATCATGAATAATATTGGTGACACGATCATTTCAGTTGGAAGATTTCTACCAATCCATACGGCTATAAATCCTCCTATTATCATTGTTATTGCTATCATTTTATTATTGTTAGTTTAACATTAGTCCACTTGCCTCCAGTCATTTCTTTGTTGACTAGGAAGTCTATTCTGTTCGTCCAACGCTTGTTCATCCTGTCCTCAATCGTCCATACTCCATCCATTAGACCTGCACCCTCGACACATACTTTTGTGCCGAAGGTAAAGCCGTGCTTCTCGAGGTCTCTGGAGACTGCTATCCAACGATGTCCTTGTGGATTGGCCTTGTTGATCTTTTTAAGTGAAGCCGTTGTTAGATAGTCTGCGTTGCATTGTCTCGGATCTGCATGGTATATCGTTGCTACAACGTATACCGACATGATTAACTTAAAAAACATAACAGTTCGTTTAATTTAATTGCATTGTCTATACGTATAGACCTTCCATCGTTCTTCCTCAACTCAATCTCTGAATTGTTGATGAAACGTACACTCATGCCGTTGCCTATGCTAAACTTAATTTTGTGGTACTTAAACACATCCATTATTGTTGCATTGTTAGGCAGTTGTTCTTCGCTTTGTTCACTCTCATAATTGTTATTGATACCAGACTGAATACCACTCAGCACGGCAGTTTCCATGAGGTAGTCTGGCTGTTGACTATTCCACTCCCATGTGGTTCCACGTTTGCTTCCTCTTTTTAGGATGTATCCGTTGTTAATCAAGTACGTCGACTCTGTGTGATTTAGTCCGCTCTCTTTCTCCCAATCCTTTCTTTTTATCTTTGCATTTAGGTCTAGGACTTCTTTTACTTTTACTAATTTTTCAATCATATTTTTTGTTTTTTATCGGCATACTCAGATGCCTTGTTATACATATTAATATCTACTTCTTGTACATACTCCATAAAGAAATCGTACCATTGAAGTTGTTTACTCATTGCACTTATACGTGCGTCCTTAAATTTTTCCATATAAAAATAATCTTAATAGTTCCATGTTGTCTTCCAAGTTTGACTTAGGATCATAGAAGCTATGCATAAATCTGTCTAGTTCCAATGGGTCGATGTCCATGTGTTCAATGTTGTAGAGGAATCCCTCAAGTAATAATTCTTCTCTCATAATTTTTTGTTATTAAAATAAATTTCTGTTTCAATTATTAATTCTTTTAACTTTCTTAAGTTTTCTATTGTTAAACAGATGTAAGACAATTCTTCTGTATCTATTGTCACACACCCATCTCCGTTGAACGAACATTGAATCTCGTCCCACTCTGCATCAAGTATTGATACAGTTGCATCATCCCCATCTATAATTAACTCATCTCTGTTAGGGGATATTTCATCTCTAAAATCTTCTTTCATAGTCTATTTGTTTTACGTTACTAAATTCTATTTGTGCATCGCTTGGATACGTTTTTAATATGGCCTCACACACCTCATCACAACCTTTAGACTGGTCATTGATGAGGTATCTGTTGCCGTTTACTATCATTACTGTCATAATTAATAATTGTTTGTTAAGTATGAATTCAATGCCATCTGTTGGAAGATAGTCCCCTTGAATTCTTTTAATATTTGTATTACTCCTTCGTCCTCCAAAGCTATTGATGGGTCGATTGTATGCTCATTGCATAGCCATATGAAATCTGCTTTTGTCATTTGATTAAGTTTTTAAGTTGTGTTAAAAATTGTATGAAAGGTATCTGCTTGTACATAAAGGACTCTGCCTCTGCGTATGTCTTGAATACCTCGATTGCCGTACCTCTTGGTGTGGGATGTTCAACAACCCATAACCCATTCTTTATTTTTTTAGTTACCATACACTCCAATAGTTTTGTACCCCTTGGACTCCATAAAATTTATGTAGTTGTTGAGGTGTTGTTCGTCATTAAATTGTTTTGTTATAGTCTTGTACGTCTTGTACCAATGACTCTTCATAGATAGTGTTCTTGTAATCATAGTGTTTGTTGTTTTAAAGTTTGTGAGAGGTGGGGGAGTCGAACCCCCAATTAACCACATTCCTACGTTCTATGCGTAGGTACAAGGCTCTATATTGATTTAACGTAGACTCCCAATGGCTACGACTGAAGCTATTAACTTCTCACTTACATTTCCATAGATTTACTTTTCACCTTGCGACCTCTCGTTGGTTGGTTATCGCCACGTTGTTTCAGAAGGTGCGCTTCCTAGTTCGATTGTTACGATGTGTGTTTTGATAAATTTTAAAATTGCTTTCATAGTGTTTGTTGTTTTAATTGTTATCCATTATTATGCAAGTAGCTTCGTGTATTGAATACATCTCGGCATTTGCAAGGTTTTTAATCATTGTTACTTGGTCTTGTGTAGGGTTTAGATACCCTATTTCTTTTATAACTTCTTCTCTTGTGTACATTACTTTATGTTTTTGATTAATCTAAATTGATAGTCGAAGTCCTGACTCCCAAAGCATTCGACGAATAGGTCTCCATTGTCTTCGTAGTGGAAGTAGTCTTCCTTCTCTGAAGGGTCGTAGTCCGCTTCAAAGTCCGATGATAACTCATCAATCCAATCAGCGTACTCCAACGCATTGAGTATATCCACCTCGTTTACATTAGTTCTAATCATCACGGCATAGGCATCCTCTGGAAGTTCGTGTACTTGATAAGTTCCGTGGTCTTCGTAACCCTCGCCACCAATTGTCCATCCGAAGATTGTAGTGTCGCTAGTGATGAAGGTGGTTACCCCTTCGTCTTTAAACCTTTCGCTTACTGGATATGGTAGTTGACGTGTTGCCTCTAGCTCTGCGTATTGTTCAGCGAATATCTTGTTATTGTGGAAGTTGTTTATTGAATCAAAGATTTTGATTTGTGTTCCGTTCTCTGTTGAATAGCCCTCGCCATTCCATGTGTCAATTACAATGTATTGTTTCATTTGTTGTTGTTTTAAGATTAAGACGCACCGAAGTGCGTTTCGTCCTATCAGGACTCATCAGTTAATCTCTCTCCTTCTTCTTCGCTCCAATGCACATACTACATCGAACATCATGTGTCTCTGCGTTGTGTCTTGTGTCACGTTTTTCTCTATCAGCTTCCACATCAGTAACGATAAGTCGTCGAAGGTTAACGTGTCTAAATCATCGCTATAGTCTAGATAGTCATGGTTTTCGTTCTCTATAAATTTCTCGATTTCAAATTCTGTTTTAAATTCTTTCATTGTGTTTGTTGTTTTAGTTATGCGTATATCCAATTAAAGTTTTTCTTGCTTAGTTTAAGTAGTTGCTCTCTATAGTCTTTGATGTTATTAGCTAAAGCTAGAGCCTGTCCAAATTCCTTGATATAGTCGTCTGACCAATCGTCTTCCTCAGCCTCGCATAAGGACTGATATAGCCCTTGTATCTGC
>Ga0098046_1001022_pt1 | contig 9862 bp, 5 predicted proteins | sample 11BtaG_FD_77067 | JGI IMG/M metagenome (GOLD analysis project Ga0098046, IMG submission 77067) | Marine viral communities from the Subarctic Pacific Ocean - 11B_ETSP_OMZ_AT15265_CsCl metaG | ecosystem: Environmental > Aquatic > Marine > Oceanic | place: Pacific Ocean | collected 2015-01-16
TAAAACAGAGACTTTCCGTTCACCAACTACATTTGCAGATATCGTGCGCGGAATGCAATTATATGGTAGGAAAATACTTCGTCCTGAAGCTCTTTTCACAGCAAACTATAACTTAGCATAATACCTAAGTCAATAAAAGGGGCTGGTTTTATACTGGCCCCTTGTCACTATTTTAGGATAACGCTAAATGCCCTCTACCTACATAGATTTATGCAATAGGGTTCTTCGGAGATTAAACGAAGTTGAAATACCTGCTTCGGACTTTGATACCACTAGAGGGATACAAACCTTAGTTAAAGATGCCGTAAAATCTGCAATTGCAAAAATTAATCAGGCTGAGTTTGAGTGGCCTTTTAATGCAGCGGAATTTACGCAAGTCCTAACACAAGGTCAAACCGAATACAGTTGGCCTACCGCATTTAAGAAAGCAGATTGGAATAGCTTTCAAATATTAGAAAATTCAAGTTTAGGCGCAGCATATAAATCTCTTGGCTTTATAGAAAGAGATGAGTGGTACGCTAAACATAGGGATGTTGACTACACTGCAGGGAGCGCAGGTAGAAGTATTCCTGATAATGTATTCCCTTCTCACGGAAACGGTTTCGGGGTAACCCCCTCGCCTAACAAAGCCTACAGCGTCCGGTTTAGGTATTACTTAAACTATACAGATTTAACTGCAGCCACAGACGTAACAAGAATACCTGAAGCTTTTGACACAGTGTTGGTCGATGGTGCTTTGTATTACCTTTATATGTTTAAGGATAATATGGAAGCAGCCAATGCCACCTATCAAGCCTTCATGTTAGGGATTAAAGACCTACAGACACTATATATCAACAACTTTGAATATATTAGGGATACAAGGGTAGCCTTCTAATGGCAGATGAAATTGAGTCCTTTAAGCTGATATGTAGGGGCGGTCTTAACAGTAATGAAAATCATCTTGATTTATCAGATAATAGACCTGGATCTGCTACTAGATTAGTTAACTATGAACCTAGCCTCTACGGAGGCTATAGACGTATAGAGGGCTACGATTATCTAGGTGGACTGAATACAACCGTTGGCGGCTCCAATGCCGAAGGTAAAGTACTTGGCCTAGCAATATACAAGAATGAACATATAGGAAATCCTTACATTATAGCTGCGCGTAAGGATGTTGGAGCAAATACTTACAAATTCTATAAGTTCATTGATAACTCAGGTTGGCAGGTCATTTCTGGATCACCAACTAGAAATTATGTGTCGAGCAGTTTAACCGTAGACAAATTACGCCATGTACAATTTGATTGGGGCAGCGGTTCTACTATATGCTTTGTAGATGGGGTAAACCCTGCAATAGTTTTTGATGGAACTACTTGGTACACCTTACTACAAGGTAATAGTGGTGGTACTAGTTCTGCAGGGGGTGATCAATTAGTAGACGCGCCTTCAATTGTTGCTGAATATCAAAATCATCTGTGGGTTGGTGGAGATTTAACTTCTCGCTCTACGCTAAGACACTCCGCGCCTAATGATCCTTATACTTGGACTTCGGCTGCAGGAGGTGGCACACAAGTACCTGCTTTTAATGTGCAGCAAATTAAACCCTTTCGAGATGATCTTTTTATATTTGGTACAAACTCGATAAAAAAGACTGTAGCTACTAAAAACTCTTCTGGCGGTATCACTTTCACTATAGATCAGGTAACCAACAACGTAGGATGTATTGCTAGAGATAGTGTAGTTGAAATTGCAGGTGACTTACTTTTCTTAGCGCCTGATGGTTTCAGGCCTGTTTCCTCCACCTCAAAAATTGGAGATGTTGAATTAGAAACGGTAAGTAAAGCAATTCAAGTAACTCTCGTAAATGCAATTAAAAACTTTTCTACCGATACAATAAATGCCGTAGTTATACGAAATAAATCTCAGGTAAGATTTTTTGTTGGGGATGACTCTGAAGAAACAATTTTTAGCTACGGTATTATTGGTGGTCTGTATGACAGTAGCGGTTCTATTGAGTGGTCTTTTGGTGAACTAAGTGGAATTAGGGCTTCATGCACAGAATCTGGGTATATAGGTACAACCGAATTTACCCTTCATGGCGATTATGATGGCAAAGTTTATCGGCAAGAAGTTGGATCTAGCTTTGCAGGGTCGGATATTACTGCAGTGTATGCAACACCTTATTTAGATTTTGGTGATACAGAAGTCCGAAAAACATTAAGAAAAGTAAATACGTTTGTAAGGGCAGAAGGATCTGCAGAGTTTTTCTTACACTTAGATTATGATTGGGGCGATTATAATGTAAGCAGACCCATAGAGTATAAAGATGACTCTAAGGGCGCACCAGTTAGGTACAACGAATTAGATTTAGACTATGGAGATGCAAATGCTCTCTATGGGGGTAACTCAAAACCAATTCTTACGGCTGATGTACAGGGATCTGGTTTTGCAACAAGGGCAACCTATGTGACGATTGGGCAATTTAAGCCCTACTCCATACAAGGTATTGTCTTCGAATTTTCGATTTCAGGGAGAAGGTAGGACATGGCAGGATACACACGCCAAGCGAGTAGTCAGATTATAAATGGCGCTGACATTACGGCTCCACCGCTTACATCTGAATTTAACCAAATAGAAACAGCATTTGGCACTGGTGGTCATAGCCATGATGGTCTTGCAGGAAATGCCCCGAAGATTAATCTAGCAACATCTGTCTCTGGCTTTTTGCCATCTTCTAATGGTGGCATAGGTGGTAAGAATAATGTCACTGCAACATCAAATCCAACAGTCACAGATGATACAGGTGCAGGTTATGCGGTAGGTTCTGTTTGGATTAACACCTCTACAGACAGAGCTTTTATTTGTTTAAGTACTACTTCAAATGCAGCGGTCTGGCATGAGTTCGTGGCTATTACAGCAACCAATACAATTGTTCCTGCAGCTACAAATACCGTAGATCTAGGAACCACTGCAAACCGCTTTAAGAATTTATTACTTTCAGGAACTGCTACTATTGCCACTAACGCTACAGTTGGCGGTACATTAGGTGTAACTGGTAATACTACACTTAGCGGAACACTGGGAGTAAATGGTAAATTAACTGCTTCAGGAAACGCTACAGTCGGTGGTACATTAGGTGTAACTGGTAATACTACTGTTAGTAATTTAACAGTTTCGGGAACAAACACGATAGCATCTGCAGATATTAATTCTGGTGCTATGGATGCCACGGTAATAGGAAACACCACCCCTGCTGCTGCAACTTTTACTACGTTAACTGCTAATACTAGTCTTGTAGCTGCTACCGCTGACATTAACGGTGGCAATATTGATGGCACAATAATCGGTGCAACAACAGCGGCTGCAGGTACGTTTACCAATCTAACAAGTACAGGAACCTCAACTCATGCTACGGTGGACATTAATGGTGGTGCTATGGATGGCACAACAATTGGGGCTAATAGTGCTGCAGCGGCTAGTTTCACAACTGTTTCTACATCTGGTCAAGCGACATTGGCGAGTGCTGACATTAATGGTGGTACTATTGACGGTACTATTATTGGGGATAGTACACCTGCAACCATAACAGGTACGACAGTTACAGGTACGAGTCTTGTAGGGCCGCTTACTGGTAACGTCACAGGAAATCTAACAGGTAATATTACTGGTAATGTAGCAGGTAATCTAACAGGTAATGTAACTGCAGGTTCTGGTACATCTATATTTAACAACGTAACAGTTAACGGAACTCTAGACGTTACAGGTACAACAATTGCTAACGTTACTGATCCCAGTTCTGCACAAGATGCCGCTACGAAAAATTATGTGGATACAGAGGTAGCTGCACTCGTTTCATCTGCTCCAGGTACACTAGACACACTAAACGAACTAGCTGCAGCCCTGAATGATGATCCCAACTTCTCTACAACTATTACAAACTCTATAGCTACTAAGCTACCACTAGCAGGTGGTACAATGAGCGGTGCTATAGCTATGGGTACAAACAAGATTACAGGCTTGGGTGATCCGACAGCTAACCAAGATGCAGCAACCAAGAAGTATACAACAGACACATTCTTACCGTTAGCAGGTGGTACTGTTACAGGTGCAATAGATGTAGGCAACAACAAAATAACTGCTAGTTATACTCCTAGTACAGGCTCAGATCTCACAACAAAAACATATGTTGATGGCATTGTTGGATCAAGTACTGCAGCCGCAACCTCTGCAACTGCCGCTGCTAACTCTGCAACTGCTAGTGCTTCGTCAGCAACTAATTCAGCAAATTCAGCTACAGCCTCTGCAAGTTCAGCTACATCTTCGGCTGCTTCTCTCGCAACATTTCAAAACCAATATCATGGAGCGCAGAGTAGCGCACCAACACAAGACCCAGACGGTTCATCCTTAGACCTTGGGGATCTATACTTTGATACCACCACAAATACTATGAAAGTCTACGGCTCTGGTGGTTGGGCGAATGCAGGTTCTTCCGTAAACGGTACGTCAGATCGTCAGTCCTATACAGCTACTGCAGGGCAGACTGTTTTTGCTGCTACTTACGATAGCGGCTATGTAGATGTATATCTAAATGGTGTTAAGCTACTAGCAGGTACAGACTTCACTGCTACAAACGGTACTTCAGTTGTGTTAGCCTCTGGTGCTGCAGTAAATGACATTGTAGATATTGTCGCTTACGGTACATTTACTCTAGCTGATCACCTCACAGAAACGCAGTCTGATGCGAAGTATTTACAGCTATCTGGTGGTACACTTACTGGTGGACTAACAGGTACAACTGCTACGTTTACTGGTGATCTAACTGTAGATACAAACACACTAAAAGTAGATAGCTCAAATAATCGGGTTGGCGTGGGAACAACAAGTCCTGCAACTGCTCTTGATGTGGTTGGCAACGCAACGATAACTGTTGCTGATAACTCAACAAATCTTTCGCTTGTGTCTACTGATGCAGATGCAAGTGTTGGCCCTGTTTTAGATTTATACCGTAACTCTGCTAGCCCTGCCGATTATGACGTTACAGGGCGAATAATCTTTAGTGCTGAGAATGATGCTGATGAAAAAACTGAATATACTAGAATAATAACTTATATGCCTGATGTATCTAATGGTTCAGAAGATGCAGCAATCCAATATTATTTGTTAAAAGATGGAACAAGTATACAGCGTTTGGAACACAGTCCGACTGAAACTGTATTTAATCAAGACAGTGCTGATGTAGACTTCCGTGTTGAAAGCAATGGCAATGCTAACATGTTATTTGTTGATGGTGGAAATGATCTTATAGGCATTGGAACATCCTCACCATCAATGACTTTAGATGTAGACGGATCAAGTGGCCCTAATGACATAGTCCGATTTAGCGGCCCTAATTCTGGTGGTTTAACATTCCGTAACGCCACTTCCAATGAGTTCATTATGCACACCGCAACATCAGATGCTTTGATATTTGGAACTGGTGGCAACAATGAGCGTGCTCGCATCACTAGTAGCGGTGCCTTTCTTGTGGGAACTGCTGGCTCAGATCCACACAACGCCAGTTCTTCAAGTGATATTGGTGTAGCTATAAGAAGTGATGGGCGTGTTCATGCAGGGGCTACTGGGCAAAATGCTTTAGCTGTGAATCGTATTGATGAGGGCGCTGTTATTACCATAAAAAAAGCAGGGGCTATTACGGGGAGTATTGCATCTTTTGGTGGTTTAATCCAATTTGGTCAAGGTAATGCAAACCTAAAGTTTTCGAATGCTTCTGATGTTATAACTCCTGCAAACGGTTCTGGCACTGACAACAATAATGCCATTGACTTGGGGACATCAAGCGCTGCGTTTAAGAGCCTATATCTCTCAGGGACAATAGGAGCGAATAGCTCAACAGCTTTTACATCTATGGATGGGCGGCTGATGTTCGATAACGATTATTCCTCTAGTGCATTAGGGCCAAATAAAGTTGTTCTGCAAGCTGATGGTAACTGGGTTGGTGGCCTTGGTGTTTCAAGTAACTTCTTGGATATTTATACTGGCGGTGGCATACGCTTTAACAAATCTGCTAGCCAAACAAGTTATAGCGCCCAGATGACCCTAGACGCATCAGGCAATCTGTTGGTAGGTCGGACAAGCGTAGGGGCTACAGGAAACGGTCATTCTATTCGTGGTGGTGATAGTGCAATTTTCAGCCGTGACGCTTCTGGCGAAACAATGCAAATCGGTAGAAATGCAAGTTCAGGCGAATTAGTTAGGTTTTTAAGCAACGGTAGCACAATGGGCGGTATTGGTGTTTCGTCTAGTTACATTTGGGTAAACTCAGGTAATGTTGGGTTGGCATTTTACCCACCTGCCGACAGCGTTTACCCTGTGGATTCAAGTGGAAGTAATCGAGACAATGCAACTGATTTAGGTACTTCTACAGTTAGATTTGACGACATCTACGCTACCAATGGCACAATCCAAACTTCAGACCGCAACGAAAAGCAAGACATTGAAGAGCTAACAGACGCAGAGCAAAGAGTGGCAGTCGCTGCCAAAGGCTTGCTGCGTAAGTTCCGTTGGAAATCTTCTGTAGCTTCTAAAGGTGATAAAGCTCGTACACACTTTGGTATCATAGCTCAAGACCTACAGGCTGCATTTGCGGCTGAAGGCTTAGACGCTAGTGACTATGCAATGTTTATCTCTACGACTTGGTGGGAAACACAAACAGAAGTTGCGGCTATTGAAGCAGTAGAAGCACAGGATGCAGTGTATAATGAATATGGTGAGCTTGTCACAGAAGCTGTTGAAGCAGTTGAAGCAAAAGAAGCTTACACACGCATAGATACTTACAATAGTGAAGAAGAAGCCCCAGAGGGTGCTACTGAAAGAACAAGAATGGGCGTAAGATACAGCGAACTTTTAGCCTTTATTATAGCAGCGATATAAAAGGAAGATTGACACATGACAAGAGCAAGAGATTTAGCAGATAGTGCTGACAAGGATATTGCAGGTACACTGACGCTTGATGGGCTGACTGTTGAAGGAAATGTGTCAGTCGATGGTGACATACAAAGTTCTACAGCAGGAACATCCAACTTCAGAGCAGGTGTAAACGCAGGTAACTCAATCGTATCTGGCGGTGACAAAAATGTGCTTATAGGTGATGAGGCAGGTACTGCGATTACGACAGGAACCAGAAACGTTGCTGTTGGATTTGAAGCACTTAAAACAGAAGATGGTCATGGTAGGAACGTTGCTGTTGGGTATCATGCATTAGAAGATTTAAATGCAGGTACAAATGCTTTTAATATTGGTATCGGTTACAATGGTGGGGCAAATTTAACCACAGGAGTACAAAACGTTTTGATTGGTGGGCAGGCAGGGGTTGACCTTACAGATGCTGACCAAAATGTTGCAATAGGCTATCAAAGTTTATTTACAGATACTCTAGGAAGTAAATCGGTTGCTGTAGGAGCAAACTCTTTATATTCTCAAAGTTTTACCACAGCTACAGACTCTTACAATACTGCTGTTGGTCATGCAGCAGGACAATCAGTCACAACAGGCACGAACAACACCTTAATTGGTGGCCTTGCAGGGGATGCAATCACAACAGGGGGTTCAAATACTGCTGTTGGTGCATACTCTATGACTACTTTGACAACAGGAAATCACAACGTAGCGGTGGGTACTAGCGCATTAGATGTTACAACGACAGGCTCAGAAAACGTAGCGGTTGGGCGTGACGCACTAGGCGCAAACACCACCGCATCCGACAACACAGCAGTGGGGTATCAGGCTCTATTTAAGAACACAACAGCATCAGGTGGAACATCGGTTGGAAGAAAGTCACTTTACGCAAACACGACTGGAGCTAACAATGTAGCTGTTGGCTATCAAGCCTTAGAGGACAATACAACTGGTGGGAGTAATGCAAGTTTAGGTTATCAGGCTTTAGCTAACAACACCACCGCAAGTAACAATACAGCGGTTGGTTATCAGGCGCTTCTTGATAATACTACTGGGGCGCAGAATACTTCAGTCGGTTTTAGATCACTGTACAATAACACAACGGCATCCAACAATACAGCCTTGGGCCAAGATGCTTTGTACACCAATACGACTGGTGCAAATAACGTTGCATTGGGTCACTCAACATTAGTTTACCTTACTACCTCAAGCAACAACGTAGCTGTCGGGTATCAAGCAGGGTATAGCAAAACCACAGGAAACAGCATAACTGCATTAGGTAGACAGGCTTTATATAGCAATACAACAGGCGGTGATAATACTGCGGTGGGTTTGAATGCTCTCTACGCTAATACGACTGCGAGCAACAATACGGCTGTGGGAACTTCTGCATTAGATGCAAACACGACAGGGGCTAATAATACGGCTGTTGGCCTCAATGCCTTAACAAATCAAACAACAGCAGATTCAAATACTGCGGTGGGTGCAAGGGCAGGGCAAGAACTTACAACAGGTTTAAGAAACACATTGGTAGGTCATAATGCAGGTTTAGCACTTGCCACATCTAACAGCGATAATGTTTTTGTGGGTCAAGGTGCAGGTTCTGCCATAACCACAGGAGATGCCAATGTTATAATTGGGCGGTATAGTGGTAATGCAGGCGGCCTAGACATCCGCACTGCAAGCAACTACATCGTGCTGTCTGATGGGGATGGTAATCCTAGAGGTTACTGGGATGGCTCCGCTTGGCAAGGCTTTGGTGGTGGAAAGGTTTTGCAAGTAGTTACAAGCAACTATACTGGATATACAGCCGTTTCCAGTAGCAGTTTTGCTGATATACCCTTATCAGTAGATATAACCCTTACCTCATCTAGCAATAGAGTTATGGTGTGGGCAATGTGTGGTGCTTTAGAGCCAAACAATAGTTCTAATGGCGGTACCGCAGCTAGATTAATTCGAAAAATTGGATCGGGTAGTGATACTACATTGTCCGAAGGTAATGCGCAGCAAAGTTTTAATTCACAAAGTTCTAACACAGGAGTTCCTCTTTCTTTAGCAGGTGGCGATGCTCCAGCTACATCTTCTGCCGTTACCTATAAGGTTCAAGTTAAAGAAGATAATGGAAACACTATTCGTGTAAATTATTATGGTGACGCTGATATGACAATTATGGCAATGGAGATAGCGGTATGAATGTAGTTGAAAGCCTTACGGCATTAGGTATGACTGCATATCGTGTTGATGGAGGTCCTACAAATGAACAGGAATACAACGATCAAGTTTTTATACTTAACGATCAAACAAAACCAACATGGAATGAGATACAAACAAAGTGGTCAAGTATAAGCAGTGTTGTACTAGGCGCTCCTGTAAGAGAACAACGCAACACTCTACTCGCAGATAGCGATTGGACACAAGCAAACGACAGTCCACTAGCGGCTGAGAAGAAGGTTGAGTGGGCTACATATCGTACAGCACTGCGTAACCTACCAGATCACAGCAACTGGCCTAACTTAGAAGATGACGATTGGCCTACTAAGCCTGAATAAGGATTATTTAAATGTTTTTTGGCGCAACATCCATAGCTCAAGTACCGATAGGTGATGATGCGTCCGTCACTCGTATTCTTGTTACAGGCGTTGGTGTAACAGGTTCTGTTGGCACAGTCTCTCTTGTTACAGACAACAATCTAAACGCTACAGGACTTGTAGGTACGTCTGCGGTTGGTACTGTAGCCGTTGGAGTTGGTGGTGGTATCGCCATTCCAGTAGGCAGTTTGACAGCGACTGGTTCTACAAGTGACGTAACGCCGATAACAAATGTTGCGGTAAACCTTACAGGATTAGCAGGAACTGGAGGAGTTACAGGGCCGACTATTACAGGTACGGCGTTAGTAAATCTCCCAACGATCTCTGCTTTGGCA